>WLWI01003737.1_pt1 | contig 13043 bp, 13 predicted proteins | sample 6701501 | NCBI WGS metagenome assembly WLWI01 (sample SAMN12718690, study PRJNA515312) | sponge metagenome | isolation source: marine sponge | host: Mycale hentscheli | place: New Zealand: South Island, Marlborough, Capsize Point | collected 2014-11-01
GGACATTGACGTCGAATCTCTGGAACTGAAAATGGGAGAAGCCGTGTTACGGGAAGTTCCGAAACTCAGTAGATTGAATACACTGATTAAGGTTATTTCTGTAGTAGCACCATTACTCGGATTGTTAGGAACAGTTATCGGTATGATTATCACCTTCCAGGCGATAACCCTATTTGGAGCAGGTGATCCGAAACTAATGGCTGGTGGTATTTCACAGGCCCTTATCACGACAATGCTTGGACTTTGTGCGGCTATACCAACAGTATTCCTGCATGCCATTATGGCGGGTCAAAGTAAGAAAATGATTGAGGTTCTGGAAGGTCAGGCAACAGGGTTTGTTGCACAGGCATCTGAAGAACATCATCAGTCCTGAGTCGGGAAAAATCGGAGAGAGCTAGAACATGGTAGATTTAATCTATTCAATTCTTCGTGGTATTACCTCAGTGGTTGGGCTCGAACAGGGCTTTATCAACATGTGGGAGTCCATTCGTGATTTCCTGGAGTTAGGCGGACCGGTTTTGTTTCTGGTTGCGATTGTGCTGGCGATAATGTGGTTGTTCATTATTGAACGATTTGTTTTTTTCCTCACTCAGCAACCGAAGCTAAGCGAAGATGCGGTCAAAGCTTGGGAAGATCGCAGTGAGCGTAAATCCTGGCATGCCCACCGTGTAAGAGAAGGCCTCATTTCCAGTGTCCAGACTCAAACCAACCAATATTTGGGTATTATTAAAGCCTGTGTGGCTTTATGTCCCCTGGTCGGATTGCTGGGTACTGTGACAGGAATGATTACGGTGTTCGAAGTGATGAGCTTTCTGGGTGCTGGTAATGCACGAGCGATGGCAGCAGGCGTGTCGCAGGCAACAGTACCTACAATGTCCGGTATGGTGGCTTCTTTGTCCGGGTATTTCATTAGCGTCTGGTTGCAGGGTAAGGCTGATGCAGAGGTGGAAGCTCTGGGTGAGCACATGACGATGGATCATTAATTATGTTATCTAATTTATAAAGGTGAACTATGCGTAGAATTTCTCATGCAGGTGGGGACGAAGAGTCCCAGGTTGATTTAACGCCTCTTATCGATGTGGTTTTTATTATGCTGATTTTTTTCATCGTTACGGCAACTTTTATTAAAGAAACCGGGATAGATGTAAATAAACCTGATGCGCCAACATCCACACAACAAAATAAAGCGAATATTCTCATCGCTATCGATTCGCGCGACAATATTTGGATCGACCGGCGCAAAATTGACATACGCTCGGTTATTCCTAATATTAAGCGACTGCGTTCTGAGAATCCCCAGGGTACTGTAGTGATTCAAGCGGATAAGGAATCCCGCAACAAAACTCTGGTCGAGGTCATGGATGCGGCTCGGCAGGCGGGCGAGTACAATATCGCTCTTGCAGCAAATCAATAATCAGGAGAAGCCGGTTTGCCTGTGCTAATAGCCCGATATGTTTTTGCATTTCTTATTTCGCTAATCGTAGTTTTCGGTTTGTTTTGGTTGATGCAGTACTTGATTGTATCTGCAGACAGAAAACTTGATGATGACGAAGCCGGCCAAATGCTTGACTTTGTCCGTATCGAACCTCAGGAAATAGTCAATAGACGTAAACCACCACCTGAGAAGCCACCACCACCAGATGAACCACCGCCGGAACCACCACCGCCATCAATGGATGACGTAACACCTGAAGCTCAGGCCATGGCTGTTGGCGCAGCACCGATTAATGTGGGTATTAATCTTTCATCTTCCGGATTTGGATTAGCCCCGAGTGATGGTGAGTATCTGCCGATTGTAAAAGTGCAACCTATCTATCCACGTCGTGCATTGTCGCGTGGCGTTGAAGGCTACGTTATTGTGGAATTTACGGTAACCAAACAGGGTACTACCAGGGATGTAACTGTATTCGAATCCAGTAGTAGCATGTTTAACAATGCGGCCATTAAAGCTGCACAAAAGTTCAAGTACAAGCCACGGGTGGTTGATGGGCAACCAATTGAAGTACCGGGTGTACAGAACAAAATAACATTTGAAATTGAAGATTAGGCCCACAGGAAATCTGTAACCAGACACAGGATCCTTAAAATTATGAAATATAAAATTGATCTCATAGTTCGGAAAATAGTACCCATCATCTGTCTCGTGACAGCTGCTTCATTTACTACAGTGGAGCTTCAAGCGGATGACAGGGACGGGAAAAAGCAGGAAAGAAAAACCAAGAAAGCCCAGTCTATGGGTCAGAAAACCTATGAAAAACTTACTGAGGCGCAGGAATTAATCGAAGCGAAACAGTATGATCAAGGTCTGGCTGTTTTACGTGATCTGGAACGTGAGAAGAAATTGACAGCCTACGAGAAAGCTCAGCTCTACAATTATTTTGCCTATACCTATTTCACGCTGGAAAAGTATCAGGATGCGATACGTTCGTATCAAAAAGTATTGCAACAGCCCGATTTGCCGGAGGGTTTGATAGCGAGTTCTCTGTATACGCTGGCGCAGCTTTACTTCATTACTGAAGAATACAAAAAGGCCGTGGTTACTATTGAGAAATGGTTTAAAAATACGGATAAGCCCTCTGAGAATGCCTACATGTTGCTTGGTCAGGGTTACTACCAGCTCGAGAATTATAAGAAATCCCTGCAGCCACTGAAAAAGGCCTACAAGCTGGTTAAGGATCGTGGTGATAACCCTAAAGAGAATCTGTTGCTGCTTATGCGCGTGGATTATTACAATCTGGGTGACTACAAAAACATGGTTAATGTTCTTAAGGAACTTGTTGTCCTTTATCCAAAGACGGAATACTGGCTAACCATGGCAGGTGCCTATTCGGAATTGAAGGCGCTTGATAAACAGATGTCCATTATGGAAATGTTATATGAGGCAGGGAATTTGCCGAAGGGTAATCAGCAGTTAAACCTGGCTAATCTCTATTTATTACATGAAGTTCCTTATAAGGCAGCTCAGGTGCTGGATAAAGGAATGAAAAGTGGGCTTATCAAGAAGAATGTTCGTAATCTTCGACTATTGTCCCAGGCATTTTTGCAGGCGCAGGAGAGTAAAGATGCTATTGCACCTTTGAAACAAGCGGCAGACCTCTCTAAGGACGGCGATCTGGATGTCCGCCTGGCTCAGGCATATCTAAATCTGGATCGTTATAAGGAAGCTGTTGGTGCTCTGGAAACAGCCCTGAAGAAAGGTGGTGTGAAACGTCGGGATACAGCGAATGTAATGCTTGGTCTGGCTAATTTTGAATTGCAGCGTTTCAATGCCTCAATAAAAGCATTCTCCGCGGCAAGTAAGGACAAGAGAAGCAGAAAGACATCTGAGCAATGGCTAAAGCACGTTAAGAATGAAAAAGCCCGCAAGCAACAGCTAAAAGATGCGTTGAAGAAACGTCCTCCACCTGCAGAAGACACATCTATCGGCTTTTAAGCAATTTCCTGTCCGGTTCGCCAGTTCTGATCGCTATCAGGGTCAAATCATGGCCTTTGTGAATATTCACGGTAGAATCCTACTTTCCCCGAAATAAATTGAGAGTGTTTGCTATGGAACGAGAATCCATGGAATACGATGTAGTGATTGTCGGTGGTGGTCCTGCCGGATTGTCTACCGCAATACGTTTACGTCAATACGCCCAGGAAAAGGAAATTGACCTGAGTGTCTGTGTGTTGGAAAAAGGCTCTGAGATAGGTAGTCACATTCTTTCCGGCGCTGTGATTGAACCAAGGGCAATGAATGAACTTATTCCGGACTGGGAGGAGCAGGGCGCGCCTCTGCTTACATCTGTTACCGAGGATCAAGTTTATTTTCTAACAGAGCCTGGTTCAGCTATTAAGCCGCCCAACTTCCTCGTTCCTGCCAGCATGCATAACAAAGGTAATTACATTGCCAGTCTCGGTAATGTTTGCCGATGGCTGGGGGAACAGGCAGAAGAACTGGGAGTAGAGATATACCCGGGTTTTGCTGCATCAGAGATTCTTTATGATGAAAAAGGAAGCGTTAAGGGCGTTGCTACTGGTGATATGGGTCTGGATGCGTCAGGTGAACAGAAAGATTCTTATGAAGTCGGAATGGAGCTACACGCAAAATACACTGTCTTTGCTGAGGGATGTCGTGGTCATCTAGGCAAACAGCTGATGGAAAAGTTTGAGCTGGCCGATGGTCGTGATCCACAACACTATGGCATAGGCCTGAAGGAATTGTGGGAAGTGGAGGAAGCGCAGCATAAACCCGGATTGGTGGTGCATGGTACAGGGTGGCCGTTAAAGAAGGGCGCTTCGGGTGGGTTTTTTCTATATCACCTCGAACAAAGGCAAGTAGCGCTGGGCTTGATTATCGATTTGAATTATTCAAACCCCTACCTTAGCCCTTTTGATGAGTTTCAACGATTTAAACATCATCCGCTTATCGCCAAGACTTTATCTGGTGGAAAACGCCTTTCTTATGGTGCCCGCGCGATTACCAAGGGTGGTTTAAATTCGCTACCCAAAATGAGTTTGCCGGGTGCTTTGATTATTGGTTGTGATGCAGGGACGCTTAATTTTGCAAAGATTAAGGGTACGCATACCGCGATGAAATCGGGCATGGTTGCGGCTGAAACCCTGGTCGATAAACTTGCTCAGCCTGATGATGGTAATTATGATCTAACTGAGTATGAAGACAATTTTCGTGCTTCCTGGGCCTATGATGATCTTTTTCGATCACGTAATTTTGGGCCAGCCATACACAAGTTTGGGCTTTTTGCCGGAGCCGCTTTTAATTATGTAGATCAAACTTTGTGTCGTGGGAAGCTACCTCTTACGTTACGAGACCGCGTAGCTGACCATGCTACATTGAAACCTGCAGATGAATCTTCAGTTATCAAATATCCTAAACCGGATGGTGTACTTAGTTTTGATAAGCCATCTTCGGTCTTTATCTCCAATACCAATCACGAAGAAGATCAACCTTGCCATCTGACTTTAAAGGATGCAGCAATCCCAATAAGCAAAAATTTGCCTGATTTTGCTGCACCTGAGCAACGATACTGCCCTGCTGGAGTTTACGAAATCGTTGAAGAAAAAGGAGAGCCAAAGTTACAGATAAACGCCCAAAACTGTGTACACTGCAAAACCTGCGATATTAAAGATCCAAGCCAAAATATTACCTGGGTTGTCCCGGAAGGTAGTGGCGGTCCGAATTATCCGAATATGTAATAACTTATCTGTGTTTTATGCTTTTGATTTGTTGGTGGATTTACGACGAATTAAACCTTCCTGGGTAGTGGATGCTATCAAGCTTCCATCCTGTTGAAAGAAGTAGCCCTTTGCCAATCCACGTGAATTGCCGGTAGAAATTGCTTCGCAGGAATAAAGCAACCAATTGTCCATCTGGAATGGGCGATGAAACCACATCGCATGGTCAATGCTTGCCATGATCAAACTGGAATCCAGGAAATGTAATCCATGGGGAACCAGGCTGGTTGTCAAAAGACCATAGTCCGAAACATAGGCGAGAATAGATCGATGTAACTGTGGTTCTACAGGAAGTTCGTCTACAGTTTTTATCCAAAAATGCCTGCATGGAGATATGGCGTTAGTACTCAGATGCTCTTCAAAATCAACTGGCTTTAGGTCAAATGGTGCGGATAAGGATAATAGACGTCGGAATTTATCCGGCAGCTTTTCCATATGTCTCGTTTCATATTCCCTTACGCTTAGTAGTTCATCTGGTCCGGGCACCTCAGGCATAGCTATTCCATAATCGAGGCCAACTTCGTCAATTTGAAACGAAGCAGAGAGAGTAAAAATTGGTCGACCATGCTGAATGGCAACAACTCGTCGTGCAGAGAAACTATTTCCATCACGACTACGATCGACTTCGTAAATGATGGGAAAATCATGGTCGCCTTCACGTAGAAAATAAGCATGGAGCGAATGTATATTTCGATTGTCCTCGACGGTGTATTGAGCCGCCTTTATTGCTTGTCCCAGTACTTGTCCACCGTAAACCCGATTTGTACCAATGTCGCGACTTGGCCCGCGAAATAAATTGTCCTCGACTTTCTCCAGTTCCAGAAGCGAGACTAGTTCCTGTAGTATTTCCTTCATAATCTATTCGTTCACTCCCACTCGAGTTCGCTGAAGGCCTTGGTGACATTACGTTTGTGGTGTTGTTCATGTAGCAGCCATTTTTGTTTTTCCTGGTTGCCAACAGAATCAATTATTTCCTCCATAAACATACCATCAGCAATTTTTTGCCGAGTTTGCCTCAACAAAACATCCAGATAACTTCTTTGATTAGAGAGGCTGATTTGTGAATTATTGTCAGGTCTGCCGTGTCCAGCAATAAGCCTTTCTGGGTTTGTCTGGTTCAAATCATCCATCATCTGTAACCATCCTTTCAATTTTCCGTCCAGGGAGGGTATACGTTCTATGAAAAGTAAATCTGACAACCAGAGAGATTTGGTAGTTTTATCATAAACACTAAGATCAGAATATGAGTGAGCTACATCATAAGTCTTTAGATCTAAAATCCGACCACCAAGATCAAGTTGCATGTTATCGCCTACCAGTAAGTCTGGTCCGACTATCGAGTTCACAGTGGGATTGCTACCAAGATCGTGGCGATATTGTTCGAGAAAAAAATCCCGATTAGCGGTTACTTCATCAGCAAGATTTTTATGACCAACAAATTTCACCTTGTCATTTTTGAAAACAATATTACCCAGTAAATGATCAAAATGAACATGGGTATTTATAACAAAACAAATCGGAATTGACGTTGTTCTTGTTATCGCGGAAAGTAAAGCTTTACCAGTTTTCACTGAACCACCAGTATCAATTACAGCGACGCATTTCTCTCCGACGATAAATCCAATGTTGGCGATGTCATCATGAAAATGATGATCAAACTCGACATGCTTCCCATAATGCACGTACACACCTGATGCAATCTCAGTCAAATTGAATGTTTCAGTATTCTCTGCAGATGCCTGGATGAAAACTGAGTTGCAAATACAAAGACATACAATCGTCATGTAAGCGAACAAAGATGGAGGTTTTTTCAGAATCATATTCACAGAATTTTAGATTAATTAGGCTCGATTTCGACAAATCGAATGTTGTATATTTTCCCAATTGTGGTTGTTTTACAAAGGGGCGTGAAACTCAGGCATGGTAGCCGATGGCGCATCAAAATAAAATCAAGAAAATTGAAATGTATAGGCAAACTTTAGCATGACTATTGTCAATGAGGGTAGGTAAATGGCTAATATATAAAGGAATAATAATATAATTAAATTTTTGCTAAACCATTACTTGTTGTTACACAGTTTCTAGTCTAGTTTAGTAGTTGAGGGAGTATGTTTAATTTTATATCTATAAATGAGCCTTGTTTAAGGCCGTTCAATATACCCGAGTTTAACCACTTTGGATCAAGCTCGCGGACTCCGTGTTTTTTATTTATCTCATCGTTCCAAAATAAATTTTAAGAGGAGAAAGTATGTTCGAATATGACAATGAAATCGTAGAATCGCTTCTTTCCGAGAATAGGGATTTCGAACGCTTGTATAATAAACATGTGGAGCTAAAACAGAGGGTGGAGCAGGCCAATGCCGGAAATGAGGCCATGGATGAATTATCTTTAGAACAATTAAAAAAAGAGAAGCTATTGGTCAAAGATCGCCTGGCAACGTTAATTGAAGGCTATAGACGGGTACACGTCTAAACTCTAGAAAGTAATACATTAAGACCCCGGAACATCCGGGGTTTTTTTTCACCGAAAACAAGTGCTCGGAGAGAATTCAGGTTCTCATAGTGCATTTGTTCACTACAGAAGAAGTACTTTCAGCAACTTTGACAAATTTCATACTTGTGCTTTTTTCACAGTTTTCTATACTGAAAAGTAATTATTACCATAATTTTTATCACTAATAAGTATAAAATCTTATGAAACTACAACAGCTCAAATATATCTGGGAGGTATCCAGACACAATCTCAATGTCACCGCTACAGCTGAAAGTTTATTTACATCTCAGCCCGGCATAAGCAAACAGATTCGTATGTTAGAAGATGAAATTGGTATGCAGATATTTCGTCGTAGTGGTAAGCATCTGACCGAAATTACACCTGTGGGTGAAAAAATAATTGTCCTGGCGGGGGAGGTTTTGGACAAAGTTGATAACATTAGCCAGGTGGCTCTGGAATTTAGTGATCAGCAGCGTGGCAGTTTGTCCGTCGCAACTACACACACACAGGCACGTTATGTGTTGCCTGATGTAATAAAGACATTCATTGAACAATATCCTGAAGTTTCTTTACACATGCATCAGGGTACACCGGTACAAATTTCAGAGCAGGCATCCAAGGGGAATGTAGACTTTGCGATTGCTACAGAAGCATTGGAACTATTTGAAAACCTTATCATGATGCCGTGTTATGAATGGAATCGAAGTGTAATCGTTCCATGCGACCATCCTCTTGTGAGGGAAAAGAAACTCACGCTGGAAATGCTAGCTACATATCCAATTGTCACCTATGTTTTTGGTTTTACTGGTCGCTCGCAGCTTGATCAGGCTTTCAATGCTGAAGGCTTACAGCCGAAAGTAGTATTTACCGCAGCTGATGCAGACGTAATCAAAACTTATGTAAAGTTGGGCCTGGGAGTTGGAACAGTTGCCAGTATGGCTTATAACCAAGATCTGGATGAGGGGCTGACTTCATTGGATGCGAGTCATTTATTTGAATCAAGTACAACCAAAATCGGTATCAGACGGGGTACTTTTCTGAGGAGTTACATGTACGATTTTATGAATATGTTCGCGCCGCATTTGGAAAGAGAGCTGGTACAGAAGGCGGTGGAAACGAATTCGCAAGAAGAATTGGATCAGCTATTTCAAAATATAGAACTGCCGCGACATTAGTCTCAAGTTCAGGCGTAAACTGGATAGGGGTTTATGCTACTTTTTTAGTCGGCCTGGCTTGCAGAATTTCCTTCACAAACTGAAAATAGATTGTATAAATGCTGATTGTTTCATCATCATTTTCTACCAGGAAAAAAGGCGCTTTATCGACCTGATGTTGCTTTGCCAATTGCATCCCCAGACTCGCTGGGTCACGTTCATCAGCTATCACAACCTCGTTAATGCTAGCCATGTGGTCACTCGCAATTAATCGTGCTTCGACATCCGCACACTTTTTGCACGGACTCCCATCCATTTTTATCTTTTTTACCAGTGTAATTTTCATTTCCATCGGGATCCCGAATTTCAGATTATGGAAATTTTAACAAAAAACGTTTATTCCAATAAATAATAAGTAATTATATTTATATTCAAATTAGAAATAACTTTAGAGGGCTTATCCAAACCGGCTGTGCGCTTTACAGCACTTAGTTATAGCAACGCTCGCAACCCCGGCAGCTCTCTGATCGGAAATAAGCTAGCTTCGAGATTGAATGATTTAAAACTAAATTACAGACCGGATTAGTTTCAGCTATTTTAATTTAGATGAGCCTGGAGAAAATTTACCATGAAGAATGGTTTTCCAGGAACTTCAATGCAATGAAACTTCCATGGGAAGATAAGTCGGTAATTTGCAGGCTGCTATCATCAATATTTTCAATGACGAGATGTAAGCGCGAAATATCGCGTAGAGAAGGATCCAGGATAACAGTACTAACAGTATCACGGCCTATTATATTCCGACCCTTGCCGAGGGTATAACTTTTACCGGTGTGATCAACAAACTGAATACCGTCTTTGGCAATCACACTGCACTTATGCTTGGAAAGCATCACTGTCATTTCGGTTCCGGGAGACAGTGTGACAGTAACAGCTTCGCCTTTGGGCATACGCTCAAAATCACTCTTACCCTTTTTATCATCTTCAACGGGCTCGAATATGGTATTTTCCAACATCAGGGTTTCTCTAAATTCGCCACGTTCACTATCTTCAGAAGACTTGACGGGCTCATTTAACATCTTTTTCTTTTCAGAATAGAGGTACTTGATTATTTCCTGCCGAGCCGACAAATACTGCATGTACTTGACCAGGGCGACCCGACGAAAGGGATTAAATTCATCTTCACCCTCATTCAAACTACTTATAATGTCACGCCAGCCGTGATCCTGTGAAAAAATTAAAGGATCAAGTTCGCGGATTGCGCGATTAATACTATTTGTGTCTTCGATGGATTTTGAGAGTATTGCAACAAACTTCTTCTCAATTTCCTTGATTGTTCGCGCCTCTTTTTGTAATTGGTCGGGTGAAAATTTGACCATGCCAGTAATTTTCTTGGAAGGCACGGCAACACGACCTGACACGGCAAATTCAAAATCACCAACCGAGCAAAATTTCAAGGTTTGCTCGCCAACCTGGAGTTCAAGCGGTTTGCTAAAAAATTTATTGAGCATATATTCGTTAATATCATTTACGGTTGAAGCAGAGTATAAGTCCAATTCAATCCTGTAATTCAGTTACTGATAATTTCTATTGTGAACCAAGTCACAGTTAGCACATTATCAATTATAATTCTGGTCTTATTTGCGATTAAGCAGATCTGTCAGAATCTGCGAATTATACTTCTATTTTAGGCGATTGAGATAATATTTTGCACCTAATTTTCAAGATAAAAAGACAAAACCCCGGATAGAACAGATGTTCTAAAGCCAGCCTTACTAGCAGCTAAAACGTACCGTTGTTGATTGGAGTATCTCACGTCTTCGTTGCGCATCACATTTGGCAAGGGTTTCAATCCTTGAGTAAAAAGACTGTATGTCACCTCCGACAAGCTTATAGGCCGCTAAAAATTGAGGAACAAGGTTTCGGTACGTAGAAATCGCAAGGAGTTTTGCATTGTTCAGCTGACGTTGAAACCAGGCATCGTACTCAGCATATCCTCCCCAGCTTGTACGGAGTTTCCAATATTCATCTTTCAGTTCACTAAACACTAAAGATTTTTGTTTATATTTCTCGGACTCGCTCAGATTGGAGCGAAACAGTTGTGCCAGTTTGTCTCGATATCTAAAGACAAGATTCACAAACTGGTTTTCTCTCTCAAGTTGCTTGCTAAATTCATGTCGTTGCTCATTTGTGCTATTTTCGTCAAGCCAAATCTCGAGGCCGATTAGGGCCACGGCATCAGCGAATGCCTCATTGAATTCCGTATCATCTTTTATATACAGTTGTTGATGTGCCAATTCATGAAATATTAATCTGGCCAGGTCAATATCATTTCTCTGCAGCATACCGTTGAGAATAGGGTCGTCAAACCAGCCAAGGGTAGAATAGGCAGTTACGCCGCCCAAATATACATCATAATTTTGATCTTCCAGGCCTTTCACATAAACGAGAGCATCATCCTTCTTAAAATAACCACGGTAGCTTAGACAGCCGACAATCGCGAAACAGCTCAATACCGGTTCCAGGGAGAAAGCAGATGTTGCGAATATATTCCAGACAATATATTTTCGGCCGATGTCGGCAAAACTCCGATAACTGTTATTATCAGGTAAACCAAGAACATCACTCGCGAAATCTCTTATTTTTGAAATATTTTTGAGCTTTTGCTTGAGTTCAATGGGGGTATTGCTTGATAGCAACAGCTTCTGTACATCCTGCCGAGCTTGGAGTAGCTGAAGTTGTCCGCTTACCGACTGGCCGTAATATGAGATGGTGCTGCATGAAGATAATATCGCCATTAGTGAGAAAGCAATAATAAGAGAGATTCTGGCTGAGCATTTTGGCATAGTAAGACGCTAACATGAGATGTGTAGCAATACACTTGGAAAAGTGGATATACGATGTACCAGACGATTATTGGATTAGACGCATTACAAAATAATATTGACAGGTCAAATTGGCTAGTAATTGAATGTCGTTATGACCTCGGAGATAAAACTGCTGGATATCAGACTTATCTTGAATCACACATCGTTGGTGCGATATATGCCGATATCAGTGAAGATTTGTCTGGAGAAGCCGTTACCGATAGTGGTCGACATCCTTTGCCTACGGCGAATAAGTTAAGGCGGGTATTTTCGACATTTGGCATCAATAGAAACAGCCAAGTTGTTGTTTATGATGCTTCAGCGGGCGCCTTTGCCGCTCGCCTCTGGTGGCTGTTGCGTTATATGGGACATGAAGCCGTGGCGGTACTTGATGGCGGCTGGCAGGCATGGCAATCATCAAACCTGCAACTGGAAACTGGAAAAAGGTGTAATTCACCGGAGTCATTTGAAGGTGAGGCCAAAAGTGAATGGCTTGTAACTCTTGAGCATGTAGAGGAAGCACCACTGCTGGTGGATTCACGCGATCCCGAGAGATATCGCGGAGAAGTGGAGCCAATTGACCCTGTGGCCGGCCATATTCCAGGAGCATTAAATTATTGCTGGAAGGAAAATCTGGCTGAAAATGGCCAATTTCTCGATTCCGAGCAATTGAGGCAACAATTAGGCCATGTATATACTGATACCCCCGCAAATGAAGTGGTATTTTACTGTGGCTCGGGAGTGACGGCATGCCATAATCTGCTGGCAGTGGCTCATTCAGGTTTGCCTGCGGCCCGCTTATATGCCGGCTCATGGAGTGAATGGTGTAATCAGGAGAATCCGTCGGTTAGCGTAGGTGCTAATCCCGGCTAAATAAATTTCTTTGAAGACTAGGGTGCAGAATTGCCCGTGAACGTTTTATAATGGCTAGACAACTTCAAGATACCAACATAATGATGTCAGACAAAATCCTAACTGTATTCAGCACCGCCATTGTGCTTAGTCTGCTAACGAGCCCGTCGGCAGTTTATTCAGTTGATCTGGATGAGTTATACGACAATCCTGATGTTGTAGAGACTCAAGAGCTTATTGAGGAAACGGCAGAATATGGCGAGTCAGAGGAAGATGAGTCGTCAACTTTGTCTAGATTACTAGATGAAGGTGATTCATCAGGTATGCCCAAGGATGTTGTATTAGTACTCGATAATTCTGGCAGCATGAAGAAAAATGATCCTGGTTTTCTCGCTACTCAGGCTGTTTCTGAATTTATCAGTGGGCTTGATTCACAAACTC
>WLWI01003739.1_pt1 | contig 13031 bp, 3 predicted proteins | sample 6701501 | NCBI WGS metagenome assembly WLWI01 (sample SAMN12718690, study PRJNA515312) | sponge metagenome | isolation source: marine sponge | host: Mycale hentscheli | place: New Zealand: South Island, Marlborough, Capsize Point | collected 2014-11-01
AGCAACGGATTTTTTTCAACAGATTAGAAAGGGAGCCGTCGGAAGTGTCTGAGAAAGTTAAACCTCAAATATACAGATAGTAAGTGCACTATCTAGTGTAGCTACACTGCAAATGATTAAAAAAAAAACACTGGCCTACTACTACTAGCAAGTGATAGCACGGGTAACCTGTTCTATTAAGGATCAGTAGCGCTCGCAAAGCTATTGAAATAGGACTCGGATTTGCCTCGTGTTATTTTAATCGCGTTGTTCATGCTATTAATCACGAATAGCACGGTTCACACACTAATAGTAGGCCAGCTTTATAAAAGCTGCACAAGACTACAGTAAGCTAAAGATCATTTACAGTGTGGCTACTATGTATAGTGCAGTCACTGTCTCTGTACTTCAGGATAAACTTTCTCTTGAACTTTGCTTTAATCGATGGCTCCTCCTAATTTGTTGAAAAAGGGTTATAGCTTCTGCGCTAAAGAATGACGTTGTCTCCAACTAGAAACTACAACTGTACATTTCCAAGGCTAGAGTTGCATGTTTGCGCACTTACTCTAACTTAAGCTACCGTGACATTTCACTTTGTCCAGTGCTATTTCACTCATTTATAGCGATTTTCCAATACATTTGGAACGGGCAGTTAACACGCCGTACTATTAAATAACTTGTAGTACGAATAAGGCGAATTAATGTTGCACTGTTTAGATACAGCTCACCGTAGTGGTTAGAAGCCCGGTTACACGAGAATAATACCGCTTTTCTCTCGAATATCAACAGTGTTTAATGAATTATAGTTTTGAAGTAGAATACCTAGAACAAATTATAAGCTTCAGTGCACTTATCTTTCGTTTTTTAGTATTGTAGAAGAATTAACGAGGAAACAAAAGTAGGTGTGGCTTATTGCGTCTTAAAATCCGAACCCCCAATGCGAACCTCTGGCTACGGGCCTGGTATAGCAACAGCAATGTGGTTGCAAAGTTGGAATCAGCAGTTATTGTTCTTGAGTTATCTCTTAGAGTGTCTGATAGTCACTAACAATGCTGTATACCTATTATAAATGATGAATAATTATCATGTTCATGATGAAATTCACACTCAAGTACTTCATGTTCGCAATATAAAAACTTTCTGTTCGCAATATAAAAATAATGCTTATTAACTCTTAAAGCAAACAACTTATTTGTGAAGGTAAAGTCATTGTTCTTGGTTCTGAGATTCTACTGTAACTGATTGTATTGAATCCTCTCTAGCTATTACTCTGACTTACTTTAATAGTGATAAAAATTTTAAATAATTGCAAATTTTTTATTCTAACAGCCAATACATGTTAATTGAATCTTATCCCAATGTTTCAAATTATTGTCGAAGTCCTCTTCAGGGGTCAACATTGGGTTAAGTTTTAATTAATAGCATGAGAACGAGAAAATTTGCTATTATTATAATTTCAGCTGAGAAGGACTCATTCACATTAACAGAATTTAAATAGTTGTACTAATTATCAAATAAAAGAAGCTTACAATTGAAATCCTATAAAGCGTATGAAGTAACTCATAACAATAATTTAATATCTGCTCAGAATTGTTAATCTAATATTGGCTTATCTGGCTGTCTCCCTGATTCAAGTGGACTTCTCATACTCTCAACACCTCACACACAAGTTTAATTTTTTTAAATTCTCTACTTATACGAAAGCAAAAATTGGACAGGTAGGTCATGAAAATGACAGGGTTTCCTCAGACGAGAATTGCATAAGGCATTTGTGGGTCACCAAGGGGTCATATCCAGCATCATCTGCCAGGCAGGACAGCTCATCAGAGAAAGGGTTAAGCAATGCATGATATGGAGTTAATAACAAGTAAGTGAGAATAGATATACCACTGGCTTAGACCAGTGATCCCAGGTAAGAAGTTTCGTCACCTTAACAACAGGGCGAGTAAAGATACTGCCACTTCATGTCACCACATGCACTATTCCATCTTTTCCCAGATGCCATTAGAGATATAAGAGTTTCTGACACAAGTGCCAACACTTGACAGGCAAGCCACAATGATCTGATGTCTCAGGATCTGACAGCACATGCAGTGACCTTCACATAAGGAGGGTTCAGGCACAGATGTCAGAAATGACTCTTCCGAAGTTTGCATTTGCAAAAACTCTTATGGTCATTGAGCAATTGTTTCACTTCCACAAAGTCTGACTGCTAATTGTTTTGTCCCCATAAAGGTTTGACCATGTTTCATGAGAAGTGGGCCAGCATAATCAATATCCACCTTAGCGAGTCTGGGGTTACTCGTACCGTCAGAAATTGGCCCATTTGAGGAGATTAGGACTAGCAGATTTTTCTGCATGGGAGACAGCTTCGAGTTATCTAATTACTGTCCTGGTATTCCCCAATGAAGAAAACAGACAATCATGGGACATTAGCACAATCCTTGGACCAGCATGGAGTGAGCGTACATGTTCATTACATATGACAAGTTGATGACAGGATATATCTCATGCAGTAATACCGGATGTACAAAACTTCAAATTTGAGTTTTGCTGCCTTCCACCAATGCAAACCATACCATTGCGATTAATGAAAACATTCACATTGAGTATTGAGCTTGACTTATGGAGTTCCCTTGTACAGCGATAGGATTGACACGGTTTAACCAGTAGGGACTAGCTTCATCAATTTTGCTGCCTGCCAAGCATACTGACAGCTTGTCATCTTACGAATGAACCTCAAAATCCAGGAAGTGATCCTAAGCAGTCACGTGAAGATTGAAAGCTTGTCAAGACGGATGATAGGGTCAGATGAACCAGTCATGATTATGACAATGGATATTTTTGGCCTTGTCAATTGTGGGCTGGGTTGAGGAATCTGGACGAGTCACAGTCCTCAACTCTAGCTCGCACCTGGAGACAGCAAAGTTAGTTGCTGCCACCAGAGTCAAGGCTTGCTTCTCTAACTCCCAGCCTGCTGTAACCCACCCTTGGGTTGAGTTGAAAGAGTTAAATTAAATCTTAATTTAAAAACTTGAGAAAGCACACACAACGAATTGAATGGACAACCAAGACTGAAGCACATGGCACAAAACTCAACTATATATACAACACAAAAACCACACCTACAAGTCACACGAAAGGCTGCAAAGTTCCTGCTCTGCCACAGACAAGCTAACACACAAACATTTACAACACCAATTAACTCGTGACTTACACAACTCAGACAAACAATTTGTAACATGATACAGCATATAACACAACCACACATACATACATAAATGTTCTCTTGCCCTTCATTCTTCATGTGGGCACTTCTTCATGTGGGCTGGCCCACATCAATACCTGATGATTTGGTGATATCTCTGGAGCCCGAGGCAAATAGTAAAGGAGGATTATTCTAACAAAGATTGTAGTTTAACAATTCTGATAGTGGCAGACCACAACAGGCCAATTATCATATTATCAGAACTGTTTATATGATGTCAATGGGAAGATTCCACTAGTTCATTGGTCTCAATGAAAGTTTTTAAGACTGGGACTGCCACACAACCAGTTTGCACCAAGATTGCAAACCCTCAGCATTAGTTAAAAAATGCAATAATTTGCAATAGAAGTCACTACTGTTGAATAACCAAGTTTTTCAATTTTCAGCTCATAACAATAATACAGTTTTGCTTTATTTAGCTATGAATATAAATTGTAACTTGTCTTGCTGGGGCTTTTTAAATTGGCTGGCTTTCATCTCTGGGATTGTTCAGGTATTTCAAGGGTTTTTTATGGGCATAAACATTTAGAACAAACCCTTATACACACCTGGGACTAATCCATACGTTCTAAAGTGGTTTACGAGCTTGATACTCAGCAATACGGGTTTTTACGACTTTAGGACTTCATAGAATTCTAGTTTAACCTTGTCTAAAATAGCCACAAGAACATTTTGACTTTCTGACATGCACGCTACACAAACACTTAGTGCACATTTTTTGGAGAGCAGATATACTTACAGAATCGCACCTCCAGCAGAAGAGACTTCCCAATACCAGACAAAAGAAGTTAAGCACTGGAACTACAGAATGCTAGCAACAAATCTGAATTGGGCGCAGTAAAATTTGTATGCTCACATGGGTGTGCATGATTTTAAAAGGCAGCTAAATGATTGAATGGGCATAGCCGTATACAAGCACTTGCCTTAGTCTGCCATTTCTCTCGTTTGCTCAAAAACTAAGCTGAAATTAAAACAAAGTGGCAAATTAAATCATCATCATGTCAAATTCAATCATCATCATGTCAAATTCCTCTTCTCTCAAGGCATAAAAAGTTCGCAATCTTCAAGATCCGTTGTTGATAGAGTGAATGAATGAATGAATGACAAACAGACTACTGTAACCCTCATGCAAGCGCATGCTGAGGATTAATGAATGACAAACATACTAAACGCTCTCGCGCATGCGCGCAAAGGTTAATTAGTTCACTATTGATCCAGGTAAACAGATCATCTAAATCAACTCGGCGATGTCTTGACAACAGCGCTGTAGCTGTGTAAGTAGAAGAGCACCAAGTTCCACAAGAGGAATTGAGAGCTTTTTGATGGGTGCCCTTTTCTTCTTCCCTCAACTAATGCTGTTTGTATTAGACCTGAGGTGTCAACTTGGCAAAGGTACATATCATACCAGCATACGCTCATTCCAAGGAATCTAAGAATCCATGGATTTGTTGATATACTATCTTCACTTCCTTGAGATAATAACACATTGGATTATGTTTGTCCTGAGCAGGACCAATTCATGTCTTCATTTAAGCCATTAGTTTCGCAAAGCCGCTGGGACCTCTTCATCCCACTCAACACTATCCACCCATAATTAACCCTATGCCAGCCGTTAGGGGCTTTTTTGACCCTGTCGGAGATGGGTCCTTTTGACTCGCAATAAAACGTTACCAGTTCAATTGACAACGCTTTACCGGAGATCGTTAAATAGAGCACGCTCGGAGCTTTCGAATGAATGCTAAAAGTGTATAGGTTGCTATAAGAGTGCTAGGAGTTTTTAGCTGTTGAAGTTATGGCTGCCAGGTATACTGCTCTTTAGGTAGCGGCTCTCCTTGAACAGAGAGATGATTTGTGAGGATGAATGTTTAGAAGACTTAGATAATGAAAGTGAAGGTGAATATCAGCCTGAGGGAGACTTTACTGGTTCTGACGGATGCCAGATTTTGGTAGACCCCCTCTTACTGGATAGTAGCAGTGCCCAGATGGTCGCCATGTTGGAGAGTCTTCCTGATTCAGCAGAGAGAGATTCTGCTCTGCTTCTTGACCAAGATCTTTTAGGTATGTCTTTAGCTAGATAACCAGCTACTTACTGTCCAGTAACTTGCTGACTAACTTCAATTAGGTGCCACTACTGTTGATTTTAGCTGATGGGGTATAATACTGTATTTTTTGTCCCCGCAATTCGGCTGGCATAGGGTTAATGTTCATTTTATTTATCTATTTTACCCAAGTTAAGTTAAAAGAGTACTTCTTCTTCTTGCATATAAAATTTTTGAAATCCCTACTCAAAACACAAAGAAAAAATAGCAGAATTAAATTACTAATGACAATTCTTTTGCTACTCATCCTGATAATAGACAAACATGACATACATTATTTAATTAGACTTAATTACTTTAGGTGCTGCCTCAGAGGGAATTACTGTTTTTAAGGTTCTGTAGGCCTTAGGCTGTAGTGTCCTGAGCACAGTGAGGGTGCTACTCAGGGCCTAAAGGACCCTACAAGTTGTATTTCATGATGGCTTTGCAGCACCTAACTAATTTAGATTGTAGCGACTGCTCCTAACAATGCAATTTGAGGGACACCAAATATTCATGCCCCTTAAGGTGGGGACACTAAGATAATAGTCTCCTTCTTTGAAGGACCTAAGCAGTTTAGAGCTCCTCTGTCTCTATACAAAAAACTATGGTAGCTATGTTCTAATGTATATCTATGTTGGACTGGTCCTCTCACACATGAACATTAAATTGGCAGTAAATTATGAACAATATAATGCATATGTATTCATTAATATTTTATTGTAGTTAATTGTTGATGTCCGGTGATGACTATTGCATATATAGTTCATATTTTATAACATTATCTTTTTACATGTTTTATTTGTATTCATATTTTATTTTATGTAAAGCATTGACCTTTTGTTGTGATTATCAATCATTATTATTTCACAAAATTGAGTATCAACTTTGGTGGCAGAACTACCGCTGAGTAGTGAATTAGGAAATCCACTGCATGACCTGTGCAATCTATTGAAAGTAAATTATATCTGACAAGATATTACTTGGTATTGATAGGCTGCTAACATTTTAGTCAGTCATGTTATTTTCTCACCTGAAGAGAGTTCACCACAGTGAAGAGCCATGCGAACATCACAGTGTTTGATTTCACGGCAAATATTCCTAGCAACCATGTCAGGCCTAACAGAGGAAGCAAGATAACGCTTCCCTTTACTGTGACCCTACGGATATGATTTAATACAATAAAAGCCAAAACAATACCCACAGCAAATGTCAAAATTGCTTGTTAAGTCTGTCTGTCAATAGTGACATTATTATTCAAGGTTATCAGCTATCATAGCTGCGCTTCAAGATAAACGATGTTAATGCTGGACAAGGCATGATAGAAAGATTTAATTTTACTTTAAAATACATACATCAGTTAAATTTGAATACTGGCAGCTTTACTTGTCAATAAATAATTCTAAGGTAAACCCACAGAGTCCAGAGATGGTTACAGTAAGTCTTCATTTTGTATACATAGCTTTGTTAAAACAATACATATGCATACATGCAATATTATATAACTAGAGAATGACGAGTTTTGTAAATCTCATTATTGTAGTGATTATTATCACTGTCATGTCAATAATTTTACTTGTGATATGAGGTTCATACATCATAGGTGTATCTGTCAATTTTCACTTTGTCAGGCCATGTAGTGGTACCAACCAGCTTAAAAAAAATGGTAAACTGTTTTTTTAATGCCCTTAACAGAAACTTTGACAAATTTCATGACAAACTTAGTACTGAGACCTTTATGTACGCTACTATTGCTTTTTTATCAATAGTTTTATTTATCTCTAATTCTTTGCATAAGATATGTTATATAATAAATAAGGAATAGATCAGATAATTTTATGTGCAGTGATATTACTTACTTGACAAGATCCATTGTAGAATTGCTTTTATCACTTATGCTTCCTACAGATACTTTAGTCCTCACTATGGAGGCAAGTGTAAGCAGCAAAATTACTGTGTTTATCTAAATATCAAATGATCAACACATATAATTAAAATACAAGCTAATAATTCATGTACATTCTGCTTATATTACATAGCCAACTTCTACTACTAGGCTGCTCAAATAGAATAAAAAGTGCTCATTATTATTGATGCTATAATTACAGGGCTGTATTAATTATGGCTTTGCAGTGAAGTCATTGGGAATAATAATAATAATTCCTTACACTTGCTATTAAGATGATGGGACCCACAAAAGTCCAGATGTCAAGATCACTAGGATTTGCATTTATCCAACAACTATACAGAACAGTTACTGAATTACAAATAGTGACATTTGCTATAATTTAAATATGATTATTATGATAGAAAAACTTAATACAAATAAAGAATTAGGTCAAAACAACAAACTCAAAGCAATAGCTGTTTCATATTCCTATACATAGTTTTTACATAATTATAATTTTAATTGAAATTATGATTAAGATACGACATAATTTATTCAGTTGAATTTTATCTGGCCTCTCTGAGAGTGCAGTGAACCCCTTAATAAATAATGTGACCCTTTCATATTTACAACAGTCTTTCAACATACTTTCCATCCATTAAAGAAAAAATCATTCTATTTGAAAATTAGTGTCTTGGATAGTAGAGAGTGAAATTTGGAAAGGCAACAAAAATGAGTTAAATGACACATTGTTCGCGTTTGAGCTGAGAGATCTCTTATTAAACCTCACATGCATGTGTGTGAGGGTTAAAGTAGTCTGTCACCTTCTGATTTTGTAGATTACTAACAATTTAACCATAAATTTAGGTACGAACTGACTCAGCATGATGATTTGAGACCTTTCATTGTGTTACTTTTAATTTTGGGATGATTTCTAAGAAAATGTGAAGCAATGAGCTCCACACAGCTACTATAGCTTCTGTGTGTAACACCTATTGCCACATTGTAATCCTGTGAGCAAATAATTCCAGCTGCCGTTATACAGGTGTACTAAAATTGGAGTTTCACTTTGAAAGTACACAGCAGTGAGTGTGTCCTGAATACTTTTCATTTGTTTGAGCCATCTTAAACCTGATTAGGAATAGCCAAAGAAATTATTCTTTTGGTCTGAGAAATGTTTTTGTAGTAGATAGATAATGCATACTAAGCCAACGACTCACTCTTTTGCTGCTTTTATATTATTACTTGTGGCACTATAATTAGAATTTAATTATATTTTTTGAAGTAGTGCAGGAATTTTGCAGGTTTGGTGTGTTTATTACTAAGCTTGCATTTATGAGTTAAAAAAAACAGATAATTTCAAAATTAAAGTGGAATTGAATTTAAATTTATTTTGTGTGCGCAAATATTTTACTCTTGAGTGAGAAGACTTACTATTTTTTAGTTTTATTAACACTATCTGCGAGTTCATGACGTATTCCAGCGGATATAGCCACAATAGGAATGGGAATGCCTGAAGATAACAACTTTGATAGTGTAAAAACAGCAGTAACTCAAGCTTTGACTTACCCCAACAAGCAGGTATTAGTAGATACCATTTGTCTGCCAAGTTCCCAAATACTTTAACTAGCAGTACATACAGTATCACTCCTTCTCCCAACATCCAGAGAAAGGCACACAGAAAGAAGTACTGTATCAGAGCTGCCACTGTCTTACATAATATCTAATAAAACAAATAATTAAATAATATCACATTAAATAACACTACAAGTTCAAACAAAAAATTGTCACTGTGGAAACTCAGCCTTGGCATTTAGAAGCATAGAAAAATAAGCCAGTGCTTTATTTCCGTCGACATGACTTCAATGAGTGTTTTATGCAGACTTTGCTATGCCTGTTTATTATTTTAGATTAATTATTATAGGAGTAAGTTGATATATATTCTCTTAGTCATTATTGAAAACCAAACCAAATGCTAGGACAATGCTACAGAGACTATTCCATGCTTGAGTATGTGTGTGCAATGTGTGTGGTTGTATAATGGAGTATTATGAGTGTGAAGTATATGTAAGTCTATGTGTGATGAGGTGAGCATGAATACATTTGAATAAACAAAAATATTGTTTTCACATGCAATAATTCATTCACTATCACAATCCTACCTCAATGTCTGAAGCAAGGTCTATACCAAACACAAATATTAGAAGACCCAAAGGTAAGGCTACTGCCAGATTGACATGGATGTGGATGAGAACACCTTTCTTTAGCTGCTTCCTGCAAATACTATTTCATTTAATACTGAAAAATGCAAAGGATCTGGTAACGAGTAACTAGTTATTTATACTACATTTTAATCAATGCATTTTACATCAATGTTGGTAAAGTGTCATCAGTAACGATGACTCTGAGTATATTGCAAAACCGGGCTGGTGACTACAGGTACCATGCAATAAATTGGGTCAAGAAAAGTAAGTGAGAAAAACAAAATAGACTAATGTAACTGAACCAAGATGTCAAGGATAGCAAATTGGATAAAAATAAATCTTTTGCTACTCTATTTCAAATTTGCAATAGTTAATACATCAAGTGCCATTTCTGACACAGTCTTGATGCCATCAAAAGACAATATAGAAGACTGTAGAAATTACTTCTAAAGTAGTAATAATTTGAGTACTCAAAAGCATGTATAATTTAGCTAAAGTGCTTTTCTAATTTAGAGCCAAAATCACCATTTTTAATACAGTATTTATAAATTAATATTCTCACCTGAAAATCAATAGACACATAATTGTGAGAAGAAGGCACAATATGGAAACAATGCAGCCAAAATAGCTCACTGCATCAGTGCCTCTTGATGGGCTTCATTTAGACCATCTCCAAAATTGCCATTAGGACTAGCCTGTGGAAGTAACATTGTTTTATTCAACAAACAATATAACTTAGTCACATTTATTCTCTGTGCTAGTAATCTCTTATTTAATATAACTTAGTCACATTTATTCTCTGTGCTAGTAATCTCTTATTTAATAATATAACTTAGTCGCATTCATTCTCTGTGCTAGTAATCTCTTATTTAATATAACTTAGTCACATTTATTCTCTGTGCTAGTAATCTCTTATTTAATATAACTTAGTCACATTTATTCTCTGTGCTAGTAATCTCTTATTTAATTATTGTCATAATCTACAATTGAAGATATTTCTATAGCTATTTTGGCAGAAGAGGTTTTGGTGGCATTTGATTAAAAAAGATAGTTCTGCATTGAAGATGTCATGTGTTTTTATTATACAGGCAAAGAATGACCCATGATTCCAAACCTGAACTTATCACTGTCACCTACGGTTGAGTCTGTTGTGATTCTGATCCGTGTTAGCTGCAGACATGGTACACTAAGTTATAAACTGAGATGTTTAATATACATTTTAATTGATTCCATTTTTCTATTATTAATGTAGATGTTATAATATTTCTAATTTCTGTTATTGCAACAAATTTACTGTGAATAAGTTGTTAAAATAGTGGCTATCCACTCTCTAATCCCAGTGTTGTCTTAATAGATGCACTTATTAAACTTATGAATCAGCCCCACAATATGATACCTTGGTATCTTGAATATGTTTCACAAGTTAACTTTAGAAAGTCTCACAATATACCATCTTGATGTGTGCGTTTTTCCTGTTGGCACATTCCATTATTGCTACATTGCTGATGTATTATCAAAACAAGCAACATTAATAGTTTCAGTTCTAGCTCATTAACATCATGCAAGTGATGATTGTGTTCAGTGACAATGACTCTGGATTCTTGTGATCAGAGATCAGCTGCATTCTTATTGTGACACAATTATATTATCTATACTGTAACAATTCAGTTAAAAAAATAGCAAACGTAATTTATGAATATTCTTAACCCTATCACCGGCTGATAAAATTTAATGATTTTCATTTTTATAGATTAATAATGTTTAAATATTAAGCCTAAGTACATATAAGTATCTAACCAAGTCTATGAAGAACATTGAAAACATTAAGACTCTACAATGTCAATGGATAATTGGGAGAGCCCCTTAAAAATTATACTGGAATGCATTTAAAATTATATTTGGTAAGTAGTTTTATTAGATCAATAATAATGGATTTTGACCACCACTCACTCACTAAAATTGCAAAGCTTGTAAGGTGAGTTGTGATGACTTGAATGGAATCACCATATGGGCCAATTTGTGTGGACAAGTTATCAGTTTTCCAATCTCTACAAATAAAAATTTTATAACAGTCAAGTCAGTGCACTGACATAATATCATGCTGTAATTAAAGCTTTGAAATTATGATTGTAGTATTGCTAAAAAAAAAAATAAAGAAAGAATGGGAATAATGTAATAATGAACTTCATTGAATGAATGATTAATTTATCTGAAGGAAATCTGATTCATTTGCATGTGTTTTCTGCTCATTAGTAATAATTAACATAACATTCCAAAAACTCAATCAGTCTGATTACTTTAATTATGCATTTAAGCCTATCATGGTCAAGTCACTGTATTCATTTTAAATCTTTACATGTGATAAACAAGCAGTATGATATTCTTTTGGCTATATTTCTTCTCTGCACAACCTAAGTAGATTGTCTGACATTGCATTATAATATCCAAAACTATACAATGCGAACTTTTGTTCTTTCCAATGTTCACTATAAAAACATTGAACATAATAAGAGCTTATTAATGCACACAACTTACATAGTCTCATTGTTAATACTCAGAAAGAATCCATTATAAGAATAATTACTTGTAAGCTGAAAATACAAACAATTACAAATGAAGTTATATACCTAGTTAAGTTTTACAAGCTAATAGATTTAAAAGCATTGCAATTGAGAAATTAGTTGTGGTCTCCTTTAAAGAATACAGTTCTGTTAAATCAAATTTTTAATGGAATATAGATATATAAAAATATGAATAAGTCTAAACTAATGGAATATAGAGGGCTAAACCAAACATTAATAAATATAAATAGCACTATCAAACTCAAATTGCTTGACATCATCTCTTTATTCATGTTATGCTATAGTGTATCATTAAATATATTGAATACTGCTTCGTTCTAATTATTCAGATAAATAGCATTTTATTGTGATCACAAAATTGTAATAATGGTATTAAGACTGACTAATTAACAATGGTTAATATGCTAAATATTCGCTTACTATTTGTGGAGTAAATGTTAACTGAATAGGACGCTGAGTGAAGTCAACATCACAAACATCCTCAAATTCATTCGGAGGTAGAAACACAAGTGACAGCATTACACTAACTGGAAACCTAGACACAGAATTAAAGTCATAATATGTCTTAAAAATAATTGGTCATTGAGTATTGTATGGTAGTAAGAATTCCTACACCAATAATAACTTATCAACGTTTCTTGTCAGTAAATGTTTAAGCTGAGGAAAATGCATGGAAAGTAATTGCTTGAAGTTTTAAAGTAATTATAATTGGTAATGTTTTTTTTAACAAACAACACAATCCTAATGTTTTATTTTTTGAATGATCATTATGTGGTCAGTCCAATAGTTCTAAAATGACTAAAATACTTGCAAAATATTACTGCAGTTGCACTATTTTAGAAAATTTGAGTTGCACTCATTATATTAAAATCATAGGTCTCACCAAACTCACCTATTATCACTTTCATTAATCTTTTTAATAGTTTCTTGAATATATTCAGGATAGTTGATGCTAATAATGCCCACCCCAATTGTAATATTACAATCTAAAGAAAATAATGTATAGTGCATCGTAATACCAGTCACCAATGA
>WLWI01003740.1_pt1 | contig 13031 bp, 9 predicted proteins | sample 6701501 | NCBI WGS metagenome assembly WLWI01 (sample SAMN12718690, study PRJNA515312) | sponge metagenome | isolation source: marine sponge | host: Mycale hentscheli | place: New Zealand: South Island, Marlborough, Capsize Point | collected 2014-11-01
CTTGTCAGTGCCATTCTCGTTGAGATTGACGATGAATGGAGCAATGCCGACAAGCGATATATCGTGTGGAACGACAATAATGACTCAAACTAAACCGAAGTTACAGACGTAGGGTTGCACAATCAAAAAAAGGCGAGGATTTCCAATTTGGTTTCAATGAGCGCGGGATGGGAAGGCAGTGAACGAGATACGTTACGGTTTTGTCAGTCCCGATTCATTGAAAGTGGTGGGCCAGGTGATCTGCATTAATCAACCCTATCACTCAAGACAAAAACGTAGTGAACAATTTGGGATCAACACGTTCAGTAACAAGGGAGTTTTCGATGTATTCAGGGTCTGCGTAACCTAGAGCCATCCCGCATACCACTGTTTCTTCGTTGCTAAGAGGGAGTGCGTCGCGGATTACTCGATGGTAGTCTGCCCAGGCGGCTTGGGGGCAAGTGTGTAGACCGGCTTCCCGAGCTAGTAACATGATGTTTTGAAGAAACATACCATAGTCCAACCAACTACCGGTTTCCAAGTCTCGGTGAATAGTGAAAAGTAATCCCACTGGGGCATCGAAGAATTGAAAGTTACGGCGGTGTTGCTTTTTCATTTTTGTTTTGTCGCCTTTTTCGATCCCCAATAAGCCATATAAATCCCAGCCCACTTTTCTCCGTCTGGAAACGAAGGGTTCAAACCACTGTTTTGGATAGTAGCGTTTTTCACTGCTATGTTTCTCTGGCTCATGATCGAAGGTGTGGCAGACTGAGTTGCAAACGCGTTTTCGGGATTCCCCCTTCAGTACATATACTTGCCAGGGTTGCATGTTCGTTCCACTTGGGGCTCTGGCTGCTTTTTGTAAAATGGATTTTATCAAGGAATCCTCGATCGGTTTTGATAAGAAAGCGCGTAGTGATCGTCTAGTTTCGATTGCATTGGTGACATCAGTGGATGTGGCGTAATTGATGTGTTTACTATTGGACATAATTTTTCTTTGTAAATTCAAGGAGTTTTATGCAATTTTATATATGTTTTAACCCAAATCCCCCCGTTACGCGATCCAACAAGTTTGATTCGTCTAGGTCACTGCTCTATCGGGTATATCGACATGGTTAAGATTCAGAACTTGGTGTCATTGCGATATTGCGAACAGCGTCATCGCAAATGATGCACTTCATCGAGTCCGTAAACGACAGTTTTAATCCCTTCCATACGGGCTTTTAGCTGTAATGCCAGGTATTGGGAATAGTGTCTTGCTTGCTGCAGGTTACCACCATGGAACCAGAGGTTTGGTTGTTGGGTAGGTTTCCACATGTTTCGAAGTTCCCCTACCCAAGGGCCGGGATCGCGATAAGTATTTGAACCTAATCCCCAGCATTTGCCGACTCGATCAGCCACTTCAGGTGAAATAATTTTTGCTGCCCAATCATTCATGGAGGTGTAACCCGTAGCGCAAACGATGAGGTCTGCATCGAGTTCGCTACCATCGCTAAGTATCACTGAATGGGGTTTGACCGCGGTGATCGTAACATTAGTCTTGATGCCAATTTCGCCATCAATGATCAGTTGCGAAGCGCCAACATCGATATAGTAGCCGGCCCCGTAGCGTAGATACTTTGCGTAAAGCCCACTGCCATCTTCCCCGAAATCCAATTTAAATCCAGTGCGTTCGAGGTCAGTGTAAAACTGATTGTCTTGTCTGCGAATACCCTGATACTCCGTGATTTGACTGGCGCACATAGATTCGTAAGGATGGGATGCCAGTGTTAGATCGGCCATCTCAGTGGTTAGCCCCGAGCGTACGGCTTCGTCTGAGAAAAGCTTTCTCACGGCGCCCTTCGCCAAGGTTTCGACTTTTACTACCAAAGAGGAGGAGCGTTGCAGCATGGTGACACTCGCGCTGTTTTCCCAAAGATCGGTGCAAATATCATGGGCTGAGTTGTTAGACCCAAGCACTACGCAGTTTTTTCCGCGATAGGCAGCGCCATCTTTGTACTCGCTAGAATGAACGATATCACCAGAGAATGAATTAGCTTCGGGTAATTGGGGCATATTGGGAAACCCCGACATGCCGGTTGCGAGAATCAGCTGGGTGGGACGAAGTGAAATGGATTTGCCATCCCGTTTGACATCCACGCTCCATTGCGCTTTGTTCTGATCGTAACTCGCGTTGACGCATTCGGTGGAGCTCCAGTAGTTCACCTGCATCACTCGAGTGTACATCTCAAGCCAATCGCCAAGTTGATCTTTGGGTGTGTAGATCGGCCAATGGTCTGGAAAAGGCAGATAGGGCATGTGGTCGTACCACACAGGATCATGGAGACAAAGTGATCGGTATCGATTGCGCCAGGAATCGCCTGCTCTGTGGTTTCGTTCAATCACAAGTGTTGGAACGTTGAGCCGTCTTAGCCGTGCAGCCAATCCGATCCCAGCTTGCCCACCTCCAATGATCACACAATATGGCTGTGTGTGGAATCCCAGTGACTCTGCTTCCTGTTGTTGCTTTTCAAGCCAAGATTTACGCTGCCTAGATGCACCAAATTCGACACCAGTTTCACGGTTATTGTTAAGCCCCGTCTTCTCCTCATGGCCTTTCAGTGACTGAAGGGTGGTCAATAGTGTCTTACAGAGGCCATCCTTTAGCCGTGCATGGCCATAACCATTGCCATGCCGAGTTTCAAAATGAAACCAGAACTCAATGCATCCATTTTGCTCGATGGCGTTGCCATGTATCTGCCAGTGACAAGGCTTGTCATTGCGAAGGGCATGAGTCAGCATGTCCCGAATGGATTGATAACCAGACACAGTTTTGATGTTCCAGCTAATGGCAATCAGATCACGCCAATAGCCGTCGGTGCGAAACAACGATGCGGCCGCATCGGAGTTCTTATCATCGAGGCAGGAAGAAAACTTGGCTAGCCAGAATTTGGCAGTATCATTAAGGTCTAAATTGATAATTGAATATTCCCCGATAATGGATCCACTTTTCCCCGTTGCTAGGGTGAATGCTTTTTATTGATTGCGATCGATTAATGTAGGTCAATAGGCTGGGGAAATCTGTCTCAAGAGGTGGAACGGTTGACGTCCATCAGTGATCAGATCTACAGTGGTCAAAGTCGTAACACCTTAATGATGCCTTCGATTGCTCACGACCAAGTCACTATTCCACATTCTTGATATGTGACCAGCCTTCGCTGGCTACCCCGCGCTGGGTGGCAAATTGATCGAAGTTAAACAGACTCTTGTCCGCGAGTTGTGAAGGTGAAACATTGGCAATGCTGCGAAAGATGTTTTCGATGCGGCCGGGATGCTTACTCCATTCCTGTAGCATTTGCTTGATTTTCTTACGCTGTAAATGTTCCTGGGACCCACACAGATTACAAGGGATGATTGGATAAGCTTTCCATTGGGCGTATTGTTCGATGTCTGACTCTGCACAATAACTCAAAGGACGGATAACCACGTTTTTCCCATCATCGCTTCGGAGGATAGGGGGCATCGCTTTAATTTTCCCACCGTTAAACATGTTGAGAAAAAGCGTTTCAATGATGTCATCGCGATGGTGTCCAAGGGCAATTTTTGTGATGCCATTCTCCTCAGCGTATCCGTATAATGTTCCCCGTCTCAATCTCGAACAAAGACTGCACATGGTTTTCCCCTCCGGGATCACCCGTTTAACGACGCTATAAGTGTCTCTTTCGATAATGTCGTATTCAACGCCCAGTGATTTTAGGTATTCAGGCAAAATATGCGTCGGAAAGTCAGGCTGTTTTTGATCGAGGTTGACAGCAACTAATTCGAAATTAACCGGTGCCTTTTGTTTCAGCTGTAGTAACAGGTCAAGCATGGTATAGGAGTCTTTTCCGCCTGAGAGGCAGACCATGATTCGATCACCTTCATGAATCATGTGGTAGTCTTCAATAGCTTTACCGACGTTTCGTCGAAGTCGCTTATGCAACTTATTGATATTCGTTTGCTGCTTCTTCTGTTGTGGGAACCAGCTAATGGGTTGGATACTATTCATGCGGGTATTTTATAACACAATGGAGCAAACGGATGACTCAAGTTTCACTTTTCAAACAGCTTCGCCGTATCTAAAATGTGTTTCCTTCTCAGTGTTTATACCTTGATTGACACAATTAGCTTCATCTCGGATAGAGTATTTTAGTGACAAAAAATGGATCTTCCTCGATAGCTTAGGGGCCTAACTGTTTGATATCGAAAATAATTAAAGGCTTGGTTATCCTTATCGTTATGGTAGCGGCATTCCCGTTTATCCTGTCAGTGTTCATTGATGAGGATCAGGTAAAGGCGACGATTAGTAAGCAGGTGACGTCATTGACCCATCGAGAGTTTTCTATTGAAGGCAAGTTGGGCTTCGAAAACCTCTTTTCCAACGGACTCTCTCCGAGTATTTATGCAAAACGAGTTTCTCTGTCAAACAGTGCGTGGGGAAAGGCGGTGAATGTATTCTATGCTGATGAAGTCAGTTTTTCGTTCTCGCTTAGGTCGATCCTTAAAGGTGAGCTGCAGTTGAAATCAATTGATCTGGCGGGAGCGGAACTTTGGCTCGAAACCCATACAACCGGACAATCCAATCTTGTGTTTACACAGCTCCCTCCGGACAGTGTTGTCGAAGAGATCGAGTTGATCCCGGGTGCCCTGAAACCAGAGGAACAGAATAGTTTAAAGGTTGGCAATGGCGTGCCGGCATCTTTAGGGCAAACAGTTTCTTGGTTGTCCATTCTGGGAGTGAACATTGTTGATAGCATCTTGCACTTTTCTTCTGAAGGACGTGAAAGAGAGATTGTTATTGATCGTATCGAAATGCGGTCATACAAGGGGGTTGATTCTTCTTTGAGCTTGTCCGACGCTGAAGATGTGTCAATTTCCGATACAAAGAGAGAAGATGGATTTTCGAAAGCTGGCATTGAAGGGAGTTTTTCCGCAATTTTGGATCAAACTGAAGTCTCAGGTGAGATTCAATTTGATAGTTTGCCTTCGGTTCTTTCAACTGGGGCATCAAACGTATCATTGAATGTTAAATCAGCTGATGCCAGTGCGTCGATAACGGGTCGAATTGACGATGTATTCTCTTGGCAGGGGCTAAGCTTGTTTGTGAATGGCTCGGTCCCGACACCGAATTCATTTTCAGGGCTGTTCGGCTTTGATTTTTCATCCGTTCCCGGGTTCGACGCGAAATGGGAATGGCAGCAACCAAGGGGTGTCGATTCACTCCGAGCAGAACGTGTTCGCATATCCTCCGCTGGGTTTGGGTTAAAAACGGAGATAGAGGGTCGGATAAATCGCTTCAAAGAACTGGATGGGATGATGCTGAAGGTGAGCAGTTCAGGTGTGTTGAACGGAAACTTACTGCCTAAGAATATGAAGGGTTCAATGGTGCGGGTTGATTTAAATGGTCATCTTTCCAGTGATAATGGCGAGCTTTTTTTCCAGGTGCTTGAAGGATTCGCCTCGCTCAAAGATGACAGTTTCGGTAATGCACAACTGGCGGTTGAAGACACTGCTAAATGGTTTTCACTGGAAAATTTTCAAGCGTTAGGTATGTCTTTGAAAATCGATTCTATTGCGTCGTTTGGACAGGCCTTTGATATTGACTTACCAGAAATTGGAGCGATATCTGCTACAGCAGATATCGGTATTACGGCAGGAGTGCCATTTCTGTCTAACATTCATTTGATCAATGAGACTGAGGACGTGATCATAGACATGGGAGGTCGACTGAGTTATGCAGGCAACCTTCAGGGTCAGGTGAAATTAGGTGCGGATATTCGTTCCCGAGAGGTCTTCAGACAACTTTTTGCTACGGAAGAACATGGGGTTCAACAGCTGCTAATTTCGGGGAATTTGTTTTCCAATTTTGACCGAACCTGGGGTGAATCTTTGTTAGTTACCGGGAGCAATGAAACCTCTGTGGTTACCCTTTCTGGAGCCGCTTCCCGGCTTTTTCCAACGGTTATCGCCGAATTGGACATAGTGGGAGAAAGTACCATGGTAACTGCACTGCCTTTCCTTGAAACGTTGCCCATTTCTGATAAATCGAGCATGAAGTTCAAAGGAAAGTTGATTTCCCAAGGAAACGGTGACTTTGACATCACCGATCTTCATGGACAGATTGGATCTGCTGAATTTTCCGCTGGATTCTTTGGTGCGATTAACCGCGTCACCACGTCTGCGGACACTAATTTGTTGTTTGATTGGGAGATGCGGTCTCCTAATGAACTGGTGAAAATTGCTCGTGAAGACGAAGCTTACAAAGGGAATGGTCAGCACAAAAGTGTTCCTAGAAGCAACGAATGGTTGATGGATCTGATTCCATTTTTTCCACTGAAAGGGCGAGCTAGGCTAGTGCATCAGGAACAAGGAAATGATCAAGTCGATAATCAAGTTTTAGGTTCTTCTGGATGGAGATTGGTAGAGGTTGAAGCGAAAAATATCGCAGGAGACATTAGACTAAATGCCAAGGGCGGATTTTCCTCTCTTTCCCCGTTGAAGGGCGAATTAGCTTTGAATATCGCTGGGGTGATTTCTGATCACGTATTAGCGACGTATGCAAAGGCGAGTGATGATTCCCAGTCTAGTGTTTTGACGGACTTAGTGCTCGACGGACGATTAATGGGTAATGCTTTACTTTCCATCGATGAGCTGCCAGTCAGGCTGGATGACCTCCATTTGGACATCCAAAAACCAGAATCTCGGTTGGATGTATCTGGTGATATTTTGAGCTTTTCCCCCTTTATTCCAGGGAAGCTTGTCATGGCCTTTGATGCCAATGCGGTTGATAGTGTAGTGGCCGGTGATATTGTTAATTTTCGTAGGGATAACCCACTGCTTGGACAGGTTGTGCTAGGGCAGAGCGATGGTCTTAATACACTGGAAATTGAATTAGAGATCGGTGATAGCGATCTCAGTGGGACAGTGAACTGGTCGTCGATAGAACACGAGAGTGGAAATGTATCCAACGAGATTGATGCCAAATTGGTATCGAATAGGCTAAACACTGAAAGTGTACTGGCGTCAGAAAATGAAAACACCGACGAATCACGTCTGTTATCAAGAGACAAGTTGTCGCTAGAATGGCTCGATAATCTAACGTCGACACTTGACTGGGAGATCCGGCAATTAAGTACCGAGTCATTGGAGCTTGATCGGGTAGTAATCAAAGCGAAAGTGGATTCAGACGAATTGGTGTTTTCCGGGAGGGGATACAGTAAACAGGGGCCGCTAGATATCAAGCTTCGGCTAGAGAATCATGACGTACCAAAGGTGGATCTCAGTATTATCGGCAGGGATGTGGACGTATCCTCACTCGCTATTCTTGATGAATTGGACATTATCGACTCTGGGATTTTTTCCATGGAAATGAATGTAATGGGGCAAGGTTTTTCCGTGGCCCAGATAGCGTCCGTCGCCGACGGAAACATTAAGTTCGAGGTGCATGATGCGAGAATTCGAAATGAGGGGCTTAATCTATTGGGAGGGGATCTAGCGTCTCAGTTTCTTTTGACCATTAATCCTTTTAGAAAAGAGGATAACTATACCGGTGTTGAGTGCGGTGTGGGTCATTTCACAGTGGAGAAAGGGGTGCTGAAGGGAAAAAGCGGATTAGCAATGAAAACCGATAAAGTTACGTTAGTTGGTGGTGGGACTATTGATCTTTCAGATGAGAGTATCAAGATATTAATTGCTCCTAAAGCTCGAAAGGGTTTCGGAATCAGTACAAGTTCCATCGCCAAAATGATCCGAATCGGTGGCAGTTTAAGCGACCCCAAAGTGGAGGTTGACCCAGCCGGAATTTTCAAGACTGGTGTCGCACTCGGCGCTGCGATTGTCTCCAGCGGCTTATCTTTGGTGGCTCAAGGGCTGGTGGACCGGGTCCGAGCTAATCTCGATGTATGCGAAACCGCATTGCGTTACCCTGACAGACAGGAGACCCGAGATTACAATGCACAAGCGCGTGAAACCCAACGCGGAAAAAAGTAGTTGATATCACTTCAATGTGGAGAAAATAGTGAAGCCTCATTCCCAATCTTGCGAGAATAATAAACTGCCAATTCTTAAGGTACTCATTCATGCATTCCATGATCGGACTCGAGTGCTGGAAATCGGATCTGGCACGGGTCAACACGCGGTGTTTTTTGCGGAAAATCTCTCCCATTTGTTTTGGCAAACCAGTGACCAACCCATGTACCACTCAGGCATTGTTGCTTGGATCGAATCATCAACAGCCCGAAAACCTGGATGGCCCTTGACGCTTAATGTTGCGAAGGATACATGGCCAGAAGACGATTTTGATGCGATGTTTTCGGCGAATACTTGCCACATAATGTCATGGACCGAGGTACAGAGCATGTTTAAAGGAATTGGTAGAGTGTTACCAGTCGGTGGTGTTTTTGCACTGTATGGTCCATTTAACCGTTGTGGTGAATTTACTAGTGAAGGAAATGAACGATTTCATCAGAGTTTGACAACGCGAAACCCTCTCATGGGAATTCGTGACGATCAGGATATTTTTACCTTGGCAATTGCCTGTGGGTTAGTCTGTGAGGATGATCATGAAATGCCTGCTAATAATCGGTTGCTGGTCTTTAGGAAACAGAGTCAGGAGTGACAGAGGCATCAATTTGGTGCGCTTTTTGATAGTATTGCACTATTTTGGTGCAAACAAATCATTCGGTGGGCAAGTGGCTTTTTAACTTATTGATTTTAAATAATAATATTAAAATATTGGAAACTTGCTATATTCCGCGCCGTGCCCCATAAATGAGGGCTTCGAATCAACACATTATCGCCAAATTTAGGAGCAAAAAATGTCTGCAGCTGATGTACTCACTCTAATTGAAGAGAAAGAAGTTAAATTCGTCGACCTCAGGTTTACCGACACCAAAGGAAAAGAGCAGCACGTTTCTCTTCCTGTGGGTGCTGTTGACGAAGACTTGTTTGAAGATGGAAAAATGTTCGATGGTTCTTCCATCCAAGGATGGAAGGGGATCAATGAATCAGACATGATTTTAATGCCTGATCCTAGTACCGCCGTGATTGATCCTTTTACCCAAGATGTGACACTGAATTTGACATGTGATGTTATCGAACCATCGGATATGCAAGGATATGATCGTGATCCTCGTTCCATTGCGAAACGTGCCGAGTCCTACCTTGCGTCCACTGGAATTGGTGACACAGCGTCTTTTGGCCCTGAAAATGAATTCTTCTTGTTTGACTCAGTCCGGTGGTCGACGGATATTAGTGGTACTTTTTTCAAAATTGATTCAACCGAAGCGGCGTGGAGTAGTGATAAAAAATACGAAGACGGTAACACCGGCCATCGCCCAGCTGTAAAAGGAGGATATTTCCCGGTTGCGCCGGTTGACAGCCAATCAGATGTTCGTGCTTTGATGTGTTCTACTATGGAAGAGATGGGTTTGGTCGTTGAGGTGCACCACCATGAAGTTGGCACTGCGGGTCAAGGTGAAATTGGTACTCGGTTCAATACTTTGGTAAAGAAGGCGGATGAAACCCAGATTTTTAAATATGTCGTTCATAATGTCGCCCACCATCAAGGTATGACCGCGACATTTATGCCCAAACCACTGGTTGGGGATAATGGCAGCGGTATGCATGTTCACCAGTCGATTTTCAAAGACGGCGTCAATATGTTTGCTGGAGATCAATACGGCGGCCTAAGTGAAACTGCGTTGTACTATATTGGTGGGATTTTTAAACATGCCAGAGCCTTGAATGCATTTACGAATGCGAGCACTAATAGTTACAAAAGGCTGGTTCCAGGCTTTGAAGCCCCTGTACTACTAGCCTACTCAGCACGTAACCGTTCCGCATCCTGCCGTATTCCTTATGTTGCTAATCCGAAAGGAAGGCGAATTGAAATCCGTTTTCCGGATTCAACTGCAAACCCTTATCTTGCATTCACTGCGATGTTGATGGCGGGTATTGATGGTATTCAGAATAAAATTCATCCCGGTGAGCCTGGGGATAAAGATCTTTATGACCTTCCTCCTGAAGAGGAAAAACAGATACCGACCGTGGCCCATGGATTGGATGTTGCGTTGGAAGCGCTTGATGCTGATCGTGACTTTTTGTTGGCGGGAGGTGTGTTCAGCAATGAAGCCATTGATGCCTACATTGATCTAAAAATGGAAGAAGTGAATCGTTTGCGTATGGCTACTCACCCTGTTGAATTTGATATGTACTACAGCGTTTAGTGCGAAAGGACGCTCTGTCATTGGCAGAGCGTTTTTTGTTTGTACTCTATCGGCTTTGTCTAATTTCTCCTCTTCTTCTTGTTGCCCCATTCCCAAGAACTGATTGGTCTTCTGTCCACCGGCGTCATCGTGCTGGACCAAGCGCTGGGTATTCATTATCTCAATGAGGCCGCGGAGAGCCTGATTCAACGCAGCCTCAAGCAGGCAAAACACAACTTGCTACCCACAGTGATTGAGATTGATAGTGTATTGGGGGATGCGTTTGAAAAATGTTTATCAAGCGAAAGCATTATTCGGTTAAAGGATTATGATTTATCACTCTTGCTAATATTGGAAAGCCGCCGTATCGATTGTCAATTGACACCCATTGTACTTCCGATAGGTGACGCATTTTCTGACACCAAAGGAGTGATGATGGAGATTCATGAAATAGGGGAAGGTGGTCTGGAGCATCAGATAAGAGAACGTCAGCAATCCGGTCAAACAATGATTAAGGGAATTGCCCACGAGATTAGAAACCCTTTAGGTGGAATTCGCGGCGCTGCTCAGCTATTGTCGAGTGAATTAGACGAACCTAACATTAAGGATCTAGGATTAGGTGAATACACAGATATCATTATTCGAGAAGTGGATCGGCTATCCGCATTGGTTGATCGAATGCAGTCGTCAGGAAAGGTTAGAAATCAGGAACCCGTCAACATTCACGGTGTTTTGGAGCATGTTCGGCAATTGGTTGAAGCCGATCTATCCACAGACGTAATCATTAAAACAGACTACGACCCGAGCTTGCCCTCAGTACTCGGCGACGAGGCCGGTCTGATTCAAGTAATGATTAACCTCATCAAGAATAGCATTGAGGCTATTGATAATAAGGGAAAATTAATTCTTCGAACTCGAATTGATCGACGGGTTCTGGATGAAAATACCCAACAGCAAGTGGTCAGAGTGAGCATAGAAGACAATGGGCGTGGCATTGATAGCGAAATGATTCGCCGTGTTTTCGAACCCTTAGTGACGACTAAGCCCAAGAGCGGCGGCTTGGGTTTGGCAATTAGCTCCCAAATCGTTCGTCAACATAATGGGTTGATCGATGTACAAAGTGAACCCGGAAAGACCATTTTTCACGTCTACCTCAGAATTGTGGACCCTCCTAATGCTTAGAACTACCTATATCTAATATAGATTCATGGCTAGCACAATTTGGATAGTAGATGATGATGATTCCATTCGGTGGGTGATCGAGAAGGCACTAGTAAAGCAGGGTTATTTAATAAGGGACTTCGAGTTGCCCGATGACTTGTTGTCAGCTTTATCCACTGATTCACCAAACCTAATTATCTCCGATGTTCGAATGCCTCAAATGAATGGTTTTGAGCTGCTTTCAAAAATTAATGAGAGACCCATGCCGATTCCCGTTATTGTGATGACGGCATTCGGTGATCTGGACAGCGCTGTCGATTCATTTCGCTATGGTGCTTTCGAATATCTAACAAAACCCTTTGATATCAAAGACCTGTTAGCTATTGTTAGGAAATCACTGTTGGAAATTGGGACTCTTCATGAGTCTATGAATGTGAAGCTAATGGGTGATACCCCCTTGCTTGGCGACAGTTTTCCAACGCAGCATCTTTTTGCAAACATTGATCGTTTATCTTTCTCTGAGACCAACGTATTAATCCATGGAGAGTCTGGCACGGGAAAAACACTGGTCGCTAAAGCCATTCACGCCAGCAGTCCGCGGGCGGATCAACCGATGATGTCCTTAGCTCCAAGGAAGGTTCCCGCTGATCGGTTAGAGTCTGAACTATTTGGTCATGAAGCTGGTGCGTTTCCTGATGCCATTGAGCGCCGGATCGGATTGCTCGAAAAGGCGAATGGAGGTACTGTGTTCCTTAATCACATTGATGAGCTGCCCAAGCCAATACAAACGAAGTTGGTGAGTGCATTATCGGCGGGATGTTTTTGCCGGATGGGGGGTGAAGATGAACTCCATGTGGACTTTAGGCTGGTCGCTTCTTCGAATCGGGATTTGGAACAATTATCAGTTTCGCAGAATTTTGATCCCAGTCTTTTTTTGCGTTTAATTGAGAATGCACTCTGGGTACCACCGCTCCGAGACAGAGTGGATGATATACCGACCCTGGTAAGTCACTTCCTCCGGAAGGTTGCCGGGGAAAGTAATTTGCTCGGAGCTTCAGAGAAGAACTGTCATCAGGGTGTGTTGCAAGTCTTTGAGCAGTATCGATGGCCTGAAAATGTCCGACAATTGGAAAACCTCATTTACAGCCTCAACTTGCTGGTTCCGGGTTCACAGATCAATGTGATGGATTTGCCGTTGACATTCATGGAACAGAACTATTCATCCTTTGAACTTTGTTGGCAGACGCTGCTATTGTCAGAAGCCAAAAGTGCCATTAAGGCGGGGCGCCGAGATTTGGTTCAGCGGTTTGGATATGATTTTGAACACACACTCATCGATGCTGCAATGGATCACACAAATGGCCATCGGATTAATGCTTCCGAAATCCTTGGTTGGGGTAGAAATACGTTAAGTAGAAAGCTGAAAGAAAAAAATGAGCATTGATCGGTTACTCTTGACCACGCTGGTCATCAAAGGCCGAGTAATGACAATCCATTAGGCAATTATTTCTAGAGATAGGCGCTGCAATGAAAGACGACGACAAAGGTTCGTAGCCGGATTGGTGGCGAATTGCGTTCGGTCTGGAATGCGACGGACGAGGCATCGGCCCTGGCTCAGTTGGAGCAACTGGCGGCCCGTTACGAGTCAGACTGCTCGAAGCTATCGCA
>WLWI01003741.1_pt1 | contig 13030 bp, 13 predicted proteins | sample 6701501 | NCBI WGS metagenome assembly WLWI01 (sample SAMN12718690, study PRJNA515312) | sponge metagenome | isolation source: marine sponge | host: Mycale hentscheli | place: New Zealand: South Island, Marlborough, Capsize Point | collected 2014-11-01
TTGATGGACCCTCTAATATTGTAACACACAAGCACACACACACGTGCTGGACTGTCACATGTGTGTGTGTGTGTTAGGTTGCCTTCAGCAGGCTCGTAGAAAAGAGGGGGGAGTGATTTTTAAGAACCTTCCCACTCACCTAAAAGTTCACTCTTGAGTTAAGTGATTGTACTACATGGATAGCTAGTGCAGAAATATTTCAACTCTATATTCAGTTGTTCTGAAGTGATTGGATGAAAAACTACTTGTTTCATTAATCTTGGTCAACATCAAAATTTTATTTTAACCATACTAATGCCTATGGTGGTGTATACTAATGCCTATGGTGGTGTATACTAATGCCTATGGTGGTGTATGGTGTTACTTTGTACTAAAAAGCAACATCTGCTAGTTTAGATGAACAATCATTTATCTTATTTGGTCAGCATTATTATAAGATCAGAACAGAGGGAAAAAATGAAGATGTGCCTATTGGAAATATGGAATCTACTCCTTCTGGTGCTCTCAAAGAATGTGATATAACTTTCCTTAGACCACTAACCATGTGGCACCCATGCACTAAGGTCATTGAAGTAGTAGTTAGACTATTCACCAACATTACATTCCAGGAGAAAATTAAAATTCCATACAATTAAAATTAACCTCTTCCCCCCTCCCCATTCAAGTCCTGCCAGGCTACTGACTGACTCACATGCATGGCATCTCACCACTGTGAATTACCCTTGAATATCCTTATCTCTGGCGAAGTTACTATTGCTGACATTGTAGAGCTAGCTAGGGTTGACATTGTAGAGCTAGCTAGGGTTGACATTGTAGAGTTAGCTAGGGTTGACATTGTAGAGTTAGCTAGGGTTGACATTGAAAGGAAGCCATATCTCCATTCTGACCTTTATCTCTCTCCCCCTTGGGTTGCCATGCATAATAAAATAAAAAAGGCATTCCTTTATTTAGTCATTTCTTGAATATTTTATATTATCTAATGATTGGTTACCATGGTGTTGCCAGCCTCTTAATATTATTAAGTCTATGATGTGTGACATGATCAAATAGTAGCCTTGAGAATTCTGGGAAGTTGGTAGGCCAAGCCAAGAGGAAACTACTGGCCCTGATGAGTCTAGTGAGTAGAGATGAGTCTAGTGAGTAGAGATGAGTCTAGTGAGTAGAGATGAGTCTAGTGAGTAGAGATGAGTCTAGTGAGTAGAGATGAGTCTAGTGAGTAGAGATGAGTCTAGTGAGTAGAGATGAGTCTAGTGAGTAGAGATGAGTCTAGAGAGTATTCATCTATTAATGGGGCAGGTGAAGTTGAGGTGGGTGTTTCAGCCTCACCCAAACTAATAATTACCTCTTAGATTTCCCAAGAAGTTTGTTAACAGAAATACTGCTATTGTTTGTTTGTTTATTATTATTATTATTATTAGTGGTGTGCTCAATTAGCTTTAGTGCCGAGTGAGCAGACTCTTACTAATTAATACCTTAGCCATTACGTTTTCTCTGTAAAAAGAACAACAATAATTCCTTACAACGCCAGCACAAGAAGTCTATTAAAAAAGCAGCTGATTTGATGTGCACTAGATATCTCCATCCACTACGTACAGCAGAGGAACACTTCACCTGACTTATGCACATAGAGGCAAGGGCGAAAAAAGGGTTGCACATTAGCATATTGAAATAATAAGCAGACATCAATCAATAAATAAATTAATAAATAAATGAGCATCGGCAGAATCTCAACTAATTACTCCTGAGAGTGTCCTGCTTGCTTCACTTGCTCGTCAATCATCGGCATCATCATCACTGCTGTTACATTGATTATATGCTAGCATCCTCACTTCTAGCTATGTTCAAATAGCCATGTGTGTTCTGATAGTGTTTCCATGTCTAGCTACATATCTGATAATTTTCTAAAATTGTTTGGAATGCAGAAAGTTCTTGCAGTTTCCCCCAGCACACACTGTGCCAATCCTGGAAAACCCAGCATGAGCAAGTTTGGAACAACTAAATTAGGAAGTGGTAAACTGGGAACAATTATCCTTAGAATGTCTGGCAGTACAGAGAATGCTGGCTTATCCATAATCTCATCCATATCTTGTAGCTTCTCAGGAAGAAAAGGAGAGTGAGAGAGAGGTTAGCTAATACAACTGTTTTAGTAGTTAAAAGTTGTTGTTGTTGTTGTTGTTGTTGTTTTACTTCCAGCTGGTTACTACCAGGCACCTAATGAAAGGGTCAGGTGCAGGTAGGTCCACATGAATTCTTGCCAGGTGCTACTAATTTGAGTTCCTCTCGAGTTTGTGAGGAACATGCCTTAGTTTAGTTGTGGTTTTATTACAGTATATCAAACTGCCAAGTCAGTGTGTCCACTCAGTGGACAACACTGCAGCTGTCCTAACCCACTGGAGATCAAAGGGTTCTTGCTCACTTCAAAGCTTGTATTTCTAACTGGTGGTATATTTAGGGATGTATGTCACAGGTCAGGTGTATCCAAGCAACCCAAGAAACATTCCCTAATTCCCCCCCCCCCCCCAAAAAAAAAAGAAAAAAAAAAGAAAAAGAAACTTCTTCTATAAATAGAATACTCTATTTGGTAAGTTTTGCTGGCTGATAAATTGTTTATAGTAAACTAGTAGTATGTCATTGTTTACTACAAAATGTCATCTCAACCATTCTGTTAGAAGACCTGGGGCATGTGATGAGACTTGTATGGTAGTCTATGTCCATTTAGTTTCTGCTGGAGTAGCAAGACATAGTAAAAAGACTCTCCATTTCTTGATATGTAAGATAACAAAAACTGAACTATTTTTAGATGCATGACAACACCTCTTGTTTGAAGCATGAGAATTATTGCTTTTATAAGTAATTCTCCATCTTCTGAAGTTCATTTTGAAAGTAGTGTACAACCATGAAATATACTAAGTACACAAGTATTATGCCATTTCCTATGACAAATACTCCGGGCTTTTTCCTAGCTAGTTCCAGTTTGTCTCATCTCCTCAATAATTCCCATACAAATGAAGCTGCTGTTTCCTCCCTCACTCTCATGTTATAATTTCTGTTGGTGGATGCAATAGCTCTTATTTTGAAACTTCCCATCTACTATGGCTTCTGTTGGTTGTGGATAAGAACTCACTCGCTCATCTTCATGGCTCAACCTGCTAATGGCGTGTGGTTACTTGATCGCTATGGAAATGGCGAAGAAGCCCCAAGTACTCGCTGATAAACGTAGAGCCATTGTAGTGCAGGTATCTGTGTGTGTGTGAAGGTGTCAGGTTTTGCAGTCCCACGATTTATCAGCCATTGCATGCCAGAGAAGGTTAGAAATGAAACAAACAAACTGGATGTATACAATCACATGCAACTCGAAAGGAAGAGATGTATCCCAGCTGATAGCTTTGACTTGTATGTTTGTATTTGGGGAGGAGAGAGGTTGTATCCTTATAGTGATATTTCTTGTTGCAGTTAGTAAATGTGAATTTGGTTGTTGTTTTTTAACATAAGAAACTTTCCCCACTATAAATGAATGCAGTTGCAAGTTTTCCTTCGAACAAACCTTCTCCTCATGTGTTATGGTGAAATCACAAATTTATTTCCCTTTGCTAATCAGATGTCATGAACACTCTGAGTGGTCAGCTGAACATGGGCTGACTGGTGTGTGGTCCCTCACAATGTGTGCTGAATGATGTGATGGCTCCCTTGTGACCATCACAGGGTCCTGAGCTCTTGTCCGGTCCTGAGCTCTTGTCCGGTCCTGAGCTCTTGTCCGCTCCTCAGATGGGTAGGAGCAGCTGCACTTAACAAGATTGCTGGCCATTTAATTAATTAATAAAACGAATTAGGCTCTTAGAATTTGCTGAACTGGGCATGCTCTTGGGTGGTGCAGATGTGCTGCAGAAATAGAAAATGGTTATGCTGTGAGAGGATCTGAGGTGAACATTTGCCAAGCTTTTATTCTTCAACCTTTGAAGATTTACCATCAATAGATACCAAGTGGTGGGTGTTACTTTTGTGTGTGTGAACTGGTGTTCTATTAGCACCTTTTGTAGTTTTAGTGACTCTTATCTGCTATCAATTGGCAAAGGCTTTTCTTTTGTTTAGAGTGGGTTGGATTATCTTGTAGGAAGTGCTACAATGCAATTTACCTTGCAGTTTCCTGTTAATTCTGCATCAGAGATGGTTGTGATGACTACCAAAAGTGAAAATTGGTGCTATGAGGGTTTTTTTTTGCTGATTGTGTAGTCAGCATGAGTGTATTCCAAATAAACTGACAGGTGTCTATTTCATCCTCCATCTCCACATATTTATATTCTCCCCTCTGCCCTCTCCACTCCTTCGATCCGTATCATGGGACAATATCTTTAAATTCAGCCATTTTGATTAGAATACCAGGAGCTCGTGCTAATTTTGTAGTATGCAGAATCTTATATTCAATTAGTAAACTCATTATTTCCATTTTCCTTTATGTGTTATAGGCATCAGTATCAGTACCTGACTGAGGAAAGCCGAGTCCGAGACAAGCAGGTGAGTACCCATGAGTGAGTGGGCGTGTGGCGCTGGGATTCAGGCCAAGGAGACTGGACGGGACACATAGAAAGAATCATGGTTAAACTCTCTCCCTGAACAACCGTAGTTAACAGCCGAAACCATGGGCTCTCCATTTATGTTCATTTTGCCTTAGGTATGTGATTTCGTTTGAAGTTAGCTAGAACCAGACTGGATAAGGCCTGGATATAATTGAGAGTCAATTTCTTAAACAATAGCCCAGTAATGACATCTTAAATCAGCCAAAGTACCCCACTCAGCCCAGCATCTTATGTCTGTGCACCATTAACAACTACTTCACCACCATTATCCCCTCAGATCTAAATCATGCAAAGCTTAGCACTATAGTATTTTGTTACTTGTAAAGTTTTATGATAATTAAAACTGATACCTTATACCTACTTGTATTTTTAATGATTGTATCTAGGAGCTGTTTCCATTTAGTTGCGATTCTTACAATACTAGTTCCCTAGCTTCATGTGCTTGTACTCTGACCCTTTTGATTGGTTGAGTACATCCCTCCATTTGCTTCATGCACTCGTGAATTAGTCTGCAGTCTCCTTGTCTTGTCCGGTGCTCATTTATGACAGTATAATGCAAACCTGATTGTGACAGGTGGCAAGTGAGGAATCTCAAGGGAAGCATACAACAGTGGAGATTTTGCTCTCATTGGAGAGTGCTGTTGTCAAACACAACTGGCCATTCATAGCTTCAGAGTGCATTTAGGTGAAGCCCTGGACTTTAGTTTTTCTAGCATTACTTGATTGCTATGACACTGGAGCGTAAGTGTTATAATGGTAGGAGGGAGTAACAAAAAAATGGAATTTTAGTAGGTTGTGGGAGATGTAGAGGAACACTGGGTCTTCTTGTCTGCTCCCGAATGGAGTGGGCACTGTCTAGCTACTGGAGGAGGTGTGTTTGTTTGTTTGTTTGTTTGTTTGTTTAGCGCCAACTGTCCAACCTAGCAGTTTATTGTGGATTTCATTAGGAAGAATAGGAAGTTGAGATAATGTGAGGAAGAGGTTACTAGAGTGTGTAAGGAGGAAGAGGTGAATGCGTAATAGGAAGTGAAGACTTTAGTGTGCCGTGTTAACTTTCATATATTCTCGTTTATTTTCTTGGTTTTCCTAGTGTCATGCTGTTTTTGTTTTGATTTATTGTTGTTCTTTTATTTATCTCTGTATTTGAACATCTCTATATAGTTTCTTTCTTTCTGAAATATGTTAGATAAGCACTAAAAGCAACAACATACAAACAAACAACAATAATGCCATATATAAACAACATACAAACAAACAACAATAATGCCATATATAAACAACATACAAACAAACAACAATAATGCCATATATAAACAACATACAAACAAACAACAATAATGCCATATATAAACAACATACTGTACAAACAAACAACAATAATGCCATATATAAACAACATACAAACAAACAACAATAATGCCATATATAAACAACATACTGTACAAACAAACAACAATAATGTCATATATAAACTTTTCAGGGCTTTTCATTTTTGCCCCCTGAAATTTTTATGGAAATTTTTCATGAATTTCATGAAAATGGCTAACCCCAAAATGTTGATTTTGACCTACCTGAAACTTCATTCTGAAAAATACCAGTATGTGTGTGTGTGCATGTGTATACGGTGTGGGTGTGTGCATGTGTGTAAGGTGTGGGTCGGAGGTTTTGTTGCTGTGGTGCTGTGGCAGTCTGTTTGGTGATGGTGTTGGTTGCAGTTATGTGTCCTTGTGTTGGCTTTCCTCCTTCTCCATTGAGTTGCTACATTAGCTACTTATTATGTGGGTAAAGAGAGGTTGGCACTCTGGTCCAGCTATTTGTGGTAGTAAATAGCCATCCCAGTGGATTTTTTGTTGCTGCTGGCGGTGTGCAGACCCTGCACCTGGGCACTATCTTACTAGCATTTGGTGGGCATTACCAGGATGTGAGAAATTAGAGTTTTACGAGTCTTTTATTGGGAGGAGTACCAGTCTGCAGGTTTACTTGCTGCCTTGCAGCTCTCAGCTGCATTGCACAGGGTGCCTTCTAAACTTAGTTTATTGGCTACCTGACTGGAAATTTTGTAGAGTAATTATGTAATTGCTCTACTGTGGAATCTGTCACTAATTCATTCATTAAAGGCACACTCCCAGTGGATGGTACTGGTCCAGCGTCTCATGCCTCTGGTAATGGTCCAGCATCTGGTGCCTCTGATGATACTGGTCCAGCATCTGGTGCCTCTGATGGTACTGGTCCAGCATCTGGTGGTACTGGTCCAGCATCTGGTGCCTCTGATGGTACTGGTCCGGCATCTGGTACCTCTGATGGTACTGGTCCAGCATCTGGTGCCTCTGATGGTACTGGTCCAGCATCTGGTGCCTCTGATGGTACTGGTCCAGCATCTGGTGCCTCTGATGGTGGTACTGGTCCGGCATCTGGTGCCTCTGATGATACTGGTCTTATCTAAATCCAATGGTAGTTAAATTGTCAACTTGATATATTCCATAATAGTACGGCGTGTAATAATAGTACGGCGTGTAAATTGCTCATTAAAAAATGTATGGGATTGCTGTTCAATTGAAACGTCATGGGGAAGTGAAATATCACTTAACTAAGTGAAATAGGATGGAAACTAAGTGAAATACCACGGTAGCTAAGTGAAATAGTACGGGTAAGTGCACATGCGTGCAGCGTTAGCCTTAGAATGGTATAGTTCGAGTAGTTTCTAGTTGGAGACCATGTCATTCTTTAGTGCAGAAGTTCTACCCGTATTAGACGGATTTTTTTCAACAGATTAAGAGGAGCCATAGGTTGAAAATGAAGTTCCAGAGGAAATTAATCCTGAAATACAGAGATAGTGAGTGAACGATACAGTGTAGCTACAGTGCAAAGGGTTTAATTATTTAAAAAAAGCTGGCCTACTATTAGCGAGTGATAGCACAGGTAACTTGTGCTATTAGGGATCAGTAGCACTCGTAAAGCAATTGAAATAGCACTTGTCTTCGCCTTGTGCTATTTCAATCGTGTTACTCGTACTATTAATCCCAAATAGCATAGTTACCCATGCTATTACTCATGCTAATCCCTCACCTATCTGTGGTATTTTCTATATTCTAATATTTTAATCCTCTACTTTTCCCCTCTTTACCTAACTAAGACTTGTTTAAAAACAATACTCTGCATGCTTTATGTGGTGAAGATATACTTCCACATTATCCTGAGATATTTCATATTATCTCAAGTTGTATTTCACATCAGCAGGTACATGATAGGGAGAAATCAGAATGTATTATAAGTTACATTTTATTCAGCTCATGGAGTACATTTTTCAACCATAAATTATCACATGCTTATAGAATACAGGCACTTTTAGGTGAAGTCTTAGGCTAGAGATTTCTTTTCTTCTTGGTTTGCTATGTTGTGTTGCGTTATATTAAATTGCTAACATTACGAAGGTTTTATTGATTAGAATGTTGCTGCTCCTTCATCCCCATAGTTCCGCTCAATCTGTGAACACTCAAAGATTGTGTTCAGAAAGAATACAGAATAATTACTGTAGCATTACTTAGAACTGCTCTGCATATAAACTACAAATACTATAAAGACCGTATGCCCAGAAATAGTACAATGCTGTGAATCAGGTGAGCTTGTTGACGTCCTGACACATCTCCAAGTATATTGTTGACTAGGTAACTTCCTTGCCACGTGTAATTGGATTGCAATAACACGTCTTACAATTACAGGGAAGTCAAACCAATCCGATTGGTTCTAGAAGGTTAGATAACTAGGTATTAAAGTGTACATATTCAGCTCTTAATTTAGCAGATACATAAAGAGGTTCATAATTCAAAACAATTTAATGGCAGCTGTTAAAAGTGATCGTGCAAATAGGAATTTTGCTAGAGACAATTCGTACAGTTTTAAGTGGACTTTTCTTTCCCCTCAAAATTTCCCAGAAATAGTGGGAACCAGTGACAATGGGACCTTTTCATGGGTGGTTACAGGTCCAGGTGTCCTGCTGGGTCAGCTCAAGACTGGCATTGTAGGAGCTTCTGTTACTAGTCCAGCCTTGTGGCACTTGTACCGCCAACACAAACCATATATCTCATATTTCTAGTGGGCTTGTGTTGAAGTTTTCCAGTTATTTATGGCTTGTCTAGCAGGGAGTTGGTAAAAGTTGTGTGGCCAGGTGTCACCAAGTGAGCGATGGTCTCTGGTAATTATTAGACAACAGGTGCTATAATTAGAGACTTGTGGCAAGTGCCATTGTTTACTAGGTAGGTTTTGAATTAATTCACTTTTGAGTCCTTGGGCAGGTTGTGGTCTTGTTGCTGGCCACAAACTTGCACATCTTGTGGGCTGGCATTGTATCTGAGTATGTATTGCAGGTGCTTCCTTACCTACCAGTCCTGCTTGTAAATACCCTAACTGTGAGCCACCAGCCATGCTGGGAACTACTGCATTTAATGTAATGACTGCACACTGTTTTATTGATGTAGAAATATCATCAACACTCCCAATAATACCACACTGTTTAATAATAGAGCAGTTAGTGTTTGTTTGTTTATTTGTTAGTTGTTGTTGTTTTTTAATATTGAAATGGAGTACATGTGAATATTTTGCAAGGATCCCTTATCCCCGGACCAACTTGTTTCATTGCAGTGTTTGAAGAATAAGTTTATTGATTCATGCATAATGAAGGAGAGAGTTAACTAATGCTAGAGGAATACCCATGTGTGTCTTGTGTTTAACATTAGAATTCATGGAATAACTTGATGTTGGTAGTTATTACCACCTTTGCTAAGTGTCCTATTTTTAAATCCTCCTTTACCTCTTTATCTGTATCATACTTCATTAACCACTTTTCCAGTCTAGACAGTCATCCTTCCTTCTATCCTCCCTTCTTATCTGAAATGTTGAAAGTCTCTTTCCTGCAAGCTCCGATTTCCCAATGACAGGGATGTTGAAATGGAGTGAGCAAGATTCTGAAGGCACATAGAGTGATGTGTCCCTAAACACAGACTGGTCTTTTGTTTCACATGTCTTCACTTCAGTGTGCAGTTGTGAGGTCACACAATTGCAATCCGGCTCACTAGAAGGGGTGATATTGGTTTTTCTTTTAATAGAGCAAAAAGGCTGTGACTTTCACGGTACCTTTGATGTGCGAACTGAATTTCTTTGGTTGAATTAGTTGTGCTATCGGGCGTATGACTTTCTTTCATCTCGTTAAGCCGACATACCATTGATTTTCAACTGTAATAAAAAGTTAAGTGTGCAGCCAAGAATGCAAATCAGACATATTATCTACTTCTCTTGTTTCAAAGCTATCTCCTGACTTTTGTAACTGCACACAACTTGTAACTAGAGCTGTTGTCGGTGCGCTATGTTGGGAGGTGCGCTGTGTTGGGAGGTTGACAGAGAGAGAGAGAGATGAAGTGATTGGCAGGTCACAATTTTTTCTCATTTCTTTCAAACGTATGTTCAGAATGATGTGAACTTAATATTAACTATTTCATATTTTGTATATTTAATTAATTAATTAATTTCATAACATAGTGTCGCATTGTGTGCATGTTTTTTTTGTGTGTGCATGTGAATGTGTTTGTTGTTGTTTTTCCTTTCTTTCTTTAAATGCATCCCCCCTCTTTTACAAGTTTTTGGGGCATTGAGAGAATGGGTGTCCCTGGTCCTGGGTTCAATCTGTGGGACCAACCTATCTTTCTTTTAACTGCATGTGTGAGAGCATATCTAGTAAAGATATGGAGGCAGGAAGGAGTTGGATGCTGTCGTGTGTCTGTGAGTTGCAATGAGTGGAGGTAATGGAGGGGCAGTGTAGAGGAGCAGTGTAGAGTGATGGATATTGCACCTGCTGTAGAGTTTCACTTTCTTTCATTGACCTCATTCACTTAACGTGATCTATGTCTTAGTTCAACGTAATGGATGTCTGGGAAACCACTTACTTACCTGTGGTCTTGATTGCTGTGGTCCAGTCAGTCATTCTGTCCGTAGGTAGGTAGGTAGGTACTGATGTCAATGGGGAAAGTTAGTCCAAAGTCAATAACACATGGCTGGAACTGTTGAAATGGTTCATCATAGTAGTAAAAATAAAAAATAAAAGAAGCTAAAGCAAGCAAACAAACGAAGACAAATCAACTATTTCTTTCTTCAGGAAAAAAAAAATAGAAGAAAAGAATGAAAAGACATCAGTGTTAGATGTCTAGGTACTTGGCTAGACATATTGTCTGCGTTGGTCACTCTGGCTCAGCCTCCTAATCGCCCACCTCTGGCTTGGGTTGGTGAGCCTAACTTGGCTGATAGAGGCTTGTGTTGCTATGGAAGGAGTTGGACAAGGTGAGTATGCGTGGTTGGGCTGAGGTTGTGTCACGATGGCTCACCAAGCTAGTTTACACCTTGGCTCTCATCTTGTCAAGTATGTATGTAAGACTCTCGGGGGCAATGGAGGGTTAATGGTCAGGGTCTGCTAGACAAGGGTGAACATGCCTGTCTACCACGCTGTAGGCAAGGACTAAGATATGTTGAGAATTCCTCTGATAGGTTCATATAACCAACTGCTTGCAGAGTTCACGATACACTTGTTTTCTATTAACCTGTCTTTTTGTTTTGTTTTGTTTTGTTTTGTTTTGTTTTTGTGTGTGTGTGTTGTTGTTTTTTACTGTTGTCATGGGTTGTTTATTGGAATTGTTATCCAAATAACAACTTAGCTGACTACTGCTTGATGAGCCTGCCCACTTCCTCAGCATAGCAACGGTTTAAATATATAACTGTACAGCTTTGTATGGTGCACTAGACATCTTTGCCAAGCAATGAAATTGAATTGTATAGTAGCAAGATACACCAGGAAAAAGTAAATAAATAATATAAATAACACAAGGTAAAACAAGCTGAGAAAGAGCTGTTAGTAATCAGACATTTACCAGTGACACAAGAGGGAACTGGTCCAGGCTGCAGTTAATTTTCCAGAACACTCAGTGTTTGTAGCCTTTTCTCAGTCTCAGTGACCAAAGTACCACCACTAGCATACAGTGGTCATTCACAAGTGATGTGGATAGTGCCCAGTTCATATGCTCCATTGCTATAATATTCAGGTTTGAAGTCTTGAATGTAAAAGGTTGAATACTTACCTTCATATTATAGTCACATATCAAAATATGTTCAAAATTTTAAAGTCTTTGCTCAGTTTTCATTGAAGTGCACTGGAGGAATTATAACTATCACATTCCATGTGAAGTATGTGGCGGGATAATAAGGAAGCCAATCACCCACAGCACATGTGACAGTACATAGAAGTAGAGCCAACTGTGCGTACTCAGTCTATATTTAGAGAAACTGGACTTCATGAGCTCTCTGTTGCGATACTTGGCCGCCATCATGGAACTTTCATTCATGGAAATAAAAATCGTTTGATGTTAACACTCTTTGCTGTTGCAACTACAATAATTCAACACTTATTTAAATCCTAGAGAAGCCCGCCTGGTGGGTCGCTTCTCAGTGTTTGTTGGGAGGTGATTGACATTCTCTTTGAAGATATGGCAGATTGACTTTTTCTTAGACTGTATCCAGCAAAAGTTTAGGGATCAAAGCTGTAGCTTATACAGGTTGCTGTCTTAATGCACTGGTGGGGTGGGGAGAAGGTGTCAGACAGAATTATCATGCAAGTACTTTAATGCTGTTCTTATAATTTATTTAATAATACCTGGTAGGCGCACACACTCAATAGAAATAGCAACTAGGTTGTTCAGGTGGTGCTGGACTCTAGGCCTGGGGAGGCACTTGTAGCAGTGGGTAGATGGCATATCTGGGTTGTGGTGGTTCAAATTACTTCTTTGCTATCAGCTGCTTTGTCACAGTGGCCCTTATCATTTAGGTATAGCTTTGATGTCAGCTAGCACACACTCACACACTCAGTTATCTATCCTATATCTGCACACCTTGTAGGACTGCTGGAAATAGCTTGCTGTGTGCCATTGCATTTCTATTCAGCAGTTGGTGGTTGCAAGCAATTTGCATCACACACTCACAAAAATGTGTGATGCATTTGTGTGTGTGGTGTACCATTGTGTGTATATGTGTGTGTTGCATTTGTGTGTGTGTGGTGTGTGTGTGTGTGTAAAAGTCTTCAGTATTGTAAAATACACCACCAGCTATAACCAGTTTTCAGTATTCACCTAATATTAGTCACTTACTAAGCTTCAGAACAAGATCAAACTTACCGATGTCAAGCTATCAGACACTCCAATTGCGGCAGTCATAGTGCTGCTATTAGCCCTGCATGTGTTCATAGGTACATGCCTGAATTGTCACCTAATGAGGGAGTTTGTATTGGGGTAGTGGTTGAGGAGGAAGAAGGGGGGGGGGGGGGGGGGGGGGGGGGGGGGGGGGGAAATAATAATATTAGGTGTGGGGGGGTGAGGGGGGGGGGGGGGGAAGTGAAGTGCAGAGAGGGAGGACACGCCAGCAAC
>WLWI01003742.1_pt1 | contig 13029 bp, 14 predicted proteins | sample 6701501 | NCBI WGS metagenome assembly WLWI01 (sample SAMN12718690, study PRJNA515312) | sponge metagenome | isolation source: marine sponge | host: Mycale hentscheli | place: New Zealand: South Island, Marlborough, Capsize Point | collected 2014-11-01
ACTACATGTATGTCTGTGCTCACCTAAACCACATGTAGGCAGACTGAAATGTGCATGCACTACATGTATGTCTGTGCTCACCTAAACCACACGTAGGCAGACTGAAATGTGCATGCACTACATGTATACCTATGCTCACCTAAACCACATGCAGGCAGACTGCAATGTGCATGGACTACATGTATGTCTGTGCTCACCTAAACCACATGTAGGCAGACTGAAATGTGCATGCACTACATGTATGCCTATGCTTAAATGAATTCTAAACTGAATATGAGATCCATTGAATAATTAAAAAACAAAAACAAAAAACTTGCACCCATACCCACCCTCCCTTCACCACAATTGTATGTCATGGTTGTAGACAAAAAAGTCTAGTGGTTCATAGAATTGGATTTTTTTTTTTTTTTTTTAAACAGATAAACCTAAAACTTCTGATTGACTTCTATTAAGAAAATACTTATCGTGCAACCTGCATATACTATAGCTGTACTCCTCACTCTTGTACCATGTATAGTACCCCTTATGCTAGCATGGTGACCAAAAGTTAAATCAGCAGCAGCAGCAACAACAACAACTCTATATGGTGAAATAGAGATTTCACTGTAATGTGTATTCTGTTTTCTACCATTTATAATACTCGCAGCATGACCAGAAATTCTAACTTTACCTTTGCATCTGCCGGAATAGTCACAGATCTATCAATGAGGTCTTCCCATGGAGCCCACGTTCCTCCAACCTTCTGGAAGAAGTAGTCAAATACGATTCCTCTCTCTGGAAACAAGTTGTTCTTTGCAAACTTGATTGACTTTGGACGAGGAAAGTCCTGGTTATTTCCAGAAATCAAAGCTCTGAAGAAAGTATCAAACTTTGATCTGGAAGGTCCATTCATGGTTCCTCCAATGGTCCACACAATAGCAAACAGGAACAGACACTGTACCCACAGAGAACCCTGGACCAAACAGTGAGAGATGGAAATGAATTAAGATCACAGTATGAATGAATAGAAAGATTACAAATGGAGACATAGGTATAAATATAATGGAGTTATTCAGCGCTTCAGTCATTTTCAGCTGAAATAAAAATAATCATTGACTCGTGAAGAGGATTTTGGCAAGAAGTCAAAAATGTCTTGCTAAGTTTTGATTAGCTCTTAAAAAAACTGCTATTAATGTTGTTGTTGTTTTTCAAGTCTAACCAAAGTACAAAAGCTTTGTCTATATGATTTCGCAGTAATTAATGCATCCATGGGTGTATTCCTTGACATACCTGTGTATGTGGCACTGAGTCTCCTTCTACAGTGCTCAGACAGGAATCCAGAGTGCAGGTGTACAGGTTGAGGAAGGAGTGGACCAGGTGGAGTGGTGAGGTTGAGATGAACAGTTTGCACTGGAGTCTGACAAAGTCCAGGCACGGCTGCAGTAGCCAGCCCACCAGCTCTCGCACCACCTTGCCATTCTCATCCATGACTTTAGTGAAGAAATCGCTGTTGCGTTCTGACAAGGCTTCAGGGACTGATTTCAAGTAGGATTCTACCAGTGGCATCCAGCCAAGCTAAATGATAATGATGATAACAAAAAGGTGAAGATGATAATATTAAAAAAGGTAGTGATGATAATAATTGCAACAAAAAATGCCACCACATTGTTATAATGATTATGATTATTTATTATTAATATTATTACTATTATTATTATTATTATTACTATTATTATTGTTATTATTACTATTATTATTATTATCATCAAATTATACTATTGCAAATTTTTTTTTACTGTATTTAGTTTTATGCACTGTCATGATCAGCATAACCTACTATCATAAAAAAAAAACAAAAAAAAAAAGATAGTAATTTATATTCTAATTATCACGAGATCCTGCACTACATGTATGTACCTGATGAGGTTCCATGTAAATCATGCCACACCTACTGACAGTAGCAGGAGATGCCACCTCCAGGTCCTCTGGCTCAAAGATAAGGTTCATCTTGGGACTCATCTGAATAATCTCACCACTCATCAGACACAGCTTCTTGTTGTCATCCAGCACAGTGTTCATGTTCTCTATCCAGATAGCATCCACGGGACCGTCAAATATGAGCCACTTCCTATTTTCATCCACAGCGGATGCCTGGAGCCTGAAGGTGTTAGCGAGAACACCGTCTGACCACTCGTGCGAGACTGGGTCAAAGGAACCGTACAACTGGCCCATCGTCATAGATTTAGGGTTGATGATGTTGTAGTCTACTTTGTACTCTTCGAGGAGTTTGCTGGAGTTGAGGTCAGCCAGACTGGCTGCTAGAACCTTGTAGGCACAAGTTTTGCCACCCATTGGGTCTCCCACTATCATGAATCCATGACGCACCAACATCATCTCGTAGATCTAGAGATGAGTAAGAAAGAACACAAACACAGCAGTGGTGTGTATCTTCAGTGGTATAGACAGTTAGCTATGAGACTAATAAAATCACTACACAGGGGTATACTGTTATTGTGTGTCAGTTTATTCATAAATAACGTAGATTGGGGTTGTTAAGCACCTCCGCTTATAACTTACAACGGTAAGGAAATGGGCGGCTTAATAAAAAATGGGTGGTTAATAGCGAGCAGTAACCTAAAAACTGGGACTGCTTACCAATCAGCAGTAGATGAGATGCCTGGAGCGCTTAATAAAAAGTGTTAAAAACCGAGAAGAAAATGGGCACTTAACAAAAAACAAATAGGGGGCACTTAACAATCTGAGTCTAAGGTACAATCATCAGTAGCAGCTATACCTAGGTCTGTACTATTAGCTAATTCTGAAACAAACAAAAAAAAAATTCAAAGACAGTACAACAGTAAGTGGTCTCTGCTCTCATTACTCATATAAAATGCTGGGCCAATATTTTGACAGAACCCATTAGGCTATAAAATCATCCCAACATAGTCACCACATAAAGGCTCATTGGAAAACATACATACATACATACCTGTATTATCTTGCTAATGAACCAAGGTACTGGTTGTAGCCCCATTCTAGCTATGTTATCACACAGGGCATCAGTGAGAGACTCATAGTCAGGCTTGGGAAGCTCCACTCCAGGAAACAAATCAGACGTGATCCCCTCAAACAGTGGCACGTCGTGGGCTAAAAACTTGGGCAGGTTGACATCATTGATTGCCCTCAGGAGTAGCACGCTCTCGTTTTCCTGAGGGTACTTCAGCTTCAAGTTTCCTGCGGCGGTGAGAACAGACTTCACTGCTCGCATGCCGTAGTCGTAGTGATGCTGTGAGGACAGCTGCTCCGAACACAGCCGGTACGTGGCAACAATCTTGGCGGAGAGGCTACGGGCATCCACGAATCCCATGGAGTAGAGCATAATCTCACCAATCAAGGCATAGTCCGGCACCATCATAGCTACAGTTCTGAATAAAACCTGTGGGCATATAGTTAGCGATAATTAACTTATCATGAACATAAATAGGTAGTTGTTGTTTTTTTGCTTTGTTTTTTCCCCCCTAACCTTCAGGTTGTCTGGTAGCTCCTGCCTGCCGGCGTATCCTGGATTCATTGTGATGAACACTGTGCATGACGGGTCCAGCGATATAATAGTTCCTTCAAAATTGAATTTCTTGACACCTTGGTTGATAGCCACTTGAATGCTTTGAATCTGCTGTGCTATTACGGACAACACCTACATACAGCCAAACAAAAAGTAAATAATTAATTAATTAACAATACCCACATATCTATAATAAGTAGAAAGAAAGTATGTCATAGCTATAGTTACCTCCAGCTCAATTCTGTTGAACTCATCGAAGCATGCCCATGCTCCAGCTTGTGCCAGTCCCTTGAAGAACTTGCCCATAGCTTTATAATCCAAACCGTCCGAACAGTTGAACACAACACACTGCTTAGCTACTGCCTTGGCTAGATCTTTGCAAGTCTCCGTCTTTCCCGTTCCTGCAGGACCTTCGGGCGACCCGCCCAGATGGAGCTTCAAAGCTCCCATGAGAGTGCGATAGCAGCGATCGGTGAGGGGCGTGATGACCAACCTCCCAGTGTTGCCTAGGTACTCGTACCCGTACGGAACGTCTGTGGTGATCATTCTCACTATCACACTGTCTTCCTCAAAATAGTACCTGAGCTGACTGATCCACTGGAAGTCAACAGAAGAATGCACTCCATCTTTGTACAGTTTCTCCACAACATCTCGAGCTGCAAGAGTAATAATAACCAATTTAATAAGGAACAGCTATAGCTACCCAATCACATCATGAATATTTATTTACAGAAAATAGTTAATATGCTCACTTTACTATTACCTCACTTTACTATTACCTTACTTTACTTCATTTGGACTATTCGACTCAGACATTTGGACAATTAATTCTACCAACACATTTATTTACCATGCACATCAATCACAGTGAGAGCTCCCAGAGTGATCCTGGCCATCTTGGATAATTTCCCTCGCACCAACTCCACAATTTCATCAATCTGTCGATTACTTTTTTCCAGATAGTCCTAAGACAAAACAGGGCAATCATTAATCACATGCAAAAGCCAATGCTGACTTGGCCAACCTTCAAAGTGCCTTCTTCAATAGCCTTGGAGACATCAGCTGTCCAATACACAGTGCTGGCAGCAATCACTACCTGGCCAGGCCACTCCAACACCCACTTGCCACGTGGCACCTCGTTGTAGCACTTCACAGCTTCACCCGTTACATCCTTCAAACTTGAGATCATAGACAGCTGCACCTCAAGCAACCACTTCTCCACCATTCCCTAAAATTGTAATCAATCAAACCAATTTGATTAATCAATCAAATCAATAATTGATTTGATTGATTAATCAAATTGGTTTGTCAAATAAAATTTGATCAATCAAATCAATTGCTCAGTCAATCAAGTACTAGTATCAATTTAATCAATCAACCAATCAATCAACCTATCAATCGACCAATCAACCAACCAATCAATCAGTCAATCAACCAATCAATCAATCAATCAGTCAATCAATTAGTCAACCAATCAATCAATCAATCAATCAACCAGTCAATCAATCAATCAATCAGTCAATCAATCAACCAACCAATCAGTTAATCAACCAATCAATCAGTCAATCAATCAATCCGTCAATCAATTAGTCAACCAATCAATCAATCAATCAATCAACCAGTCAATCAATCAATCAATCAGTCAATCAATCAACCAACCAATCAGTCAATCAACCAATCAATCAGTCAATCAATCAATCAGTCAATCAATTAGTCAACCAATCAATCAATCAATCAATCAACCAGTCAATCAATCAATCAATCAGTCAATCAATTAGTCAATCAATCAATCCATCAATCAATCAGTCACCATCCACCCAAACAAACAGGCAAGTTATAATTTGATCTACATACCTTGGCATCTGCAGGAATGATCTCATTAGTGTAAGGGACACTCTCTCCCTCACTGCTGATTATCCCCTTCACATGCTTATCCTCTGTGAAAATCAGCTTCCCAATGCCTTCAAAGCACTTCTTCAGGTGAGGCTGAACGCGAAGTGGGTCTTTAGTCTCGGACAGAATTTCCAGAAGCTCATCATTTGACAAGAAGAAGAATCGAGGAAAATAGAGCCTTTTCTTTTCCAGATAGTCATTGAGACCTTTCTGGATTTCCTCCAGCAGTTCATTGGATTGCTGTAGTTTATCCAACATGTTAGGTTGAGAAGTCACTACCAATGCATGAGCATCAGATACAGCCTCGGCCATGATGGTCCGCCAGTTTCGGTCCACTATTCCAAACTTTCTTCCTTCCTCAGGCATCTGGGCCATAATATCTTCAGAGGAAAAAATTGGTTCTGTGGAAAAAAATAAGGTTAAATACAAAATTACAATTGTCATTATCATCATCATCATCATAACAGTAACTAGTGATGTGCTTGAGCACAAATGGCGACCGAGTCTAAAACTACACTATTGTTAAACAATTGATTATACCTTCTAACACTCAAGCTACTAGAATATAGTCAAGTTTTTAAATTACGTAAATACGGTAAAGGCATTCAATGCCATAGTAACCAATCCCCACAACTGTTTGAATTTGAAAAAAAAAAAAAAAAGCAACAAAAATCAAGTCACGTTATTTAAAACATTTTCTTTGTGATATTCTTAATAGTAGTTGTAATGCATTTAAACATTTTCTTTGTGATATTCTTAGTAGTAGTTGTAACGCACAATACTTTCACACAACTGAACATACCTACTCAAGACTTACCTTCGTGGTTAGTCTAGAGGACAATGAATTTTCAAGTAAAATACTGTTGCGTAGGGCTTATAACTATGACAAATAGCGTATTAACTTACCACCGCCACTAACTCGAATAAAAATGGAGCTCCCGTAAGTTTTTGGTTTTACTGCACCCGCAAAAAAATTCAAAGCGGCAAACAATTCAATTTCTAGTATGATGCGGGCAATGATAAATAAACCAGAAGATTCTGTTTAGTGAAGTTTGGGACAGGGTCGAACATCGAGCTAACACAAAAATACGGGAGGGCCAAAGTACAAAATGACATACGTACATCCACACACACATATATAAACAAACAAATATTCCCAATTTTCAATTGTGTTACCCCTGAGAGTGTCTCGCTCGCTCCATTCGCTTGCCAATAAAAGCACATTATATTCTGCATTTCATTGAACTTGCCTAAGTACAGCCAAGTTGCCTGGCATTTCAACCAGGAATCCAGTATGTCTTGAACCAACACCAGTTTCTCTTCCCAAACCTTGATCTCCTTTTCAAATGGTTTGATGAAGGGGGATCCCCTCATAGTTTGTGTCTTGATGATGTGATCGTCCAGTAAGACTTGTATATCATCCACAGATGAGAGGATAGACACTCCAGAGTCTCGATATTCCAGAAAAACAAACTCCATGTCATTCCACTCAGTCATCATTTTGTCCATAGCTTTCTCCAATGAATACTCCTTGCTGGCTGAAGCTCCAATTTCCTCTAACCTTTAATGGATGAGATGAAAAACATAACAAAAAACAACAACAAAAAAAACAACAATATAAATAAATAAATTTACCAATATGCAAATTTGAGATGCTCTCTTGAAAATGCATTTATTATTATTTATTATCATAATATATTAAGAGATAAACTTACTCAGTGAGATGTTTGCCGAGATTATATTCCAACATGGCACTTAGCGGTGTCTCTGGACCAGGCTTCAACTCGAAGCCCACAATTTCACTCATCCCCTCCCAGTGTCTATCTCTGATTCCTGGATTGCAAAACGTCTGCAGGAGAGGCAGATTCTCTTTAAATTCATTTAAGTTCTGCTTGTAGCGTTCTGTCGAACGCTTGGGGTTTGGCAGGTCAGAGAAAGTCCTGGAGAGCTTGTGCATGGTACGCCACATGGTGCCCACATCGTCTTCAACCTTCTCAGCATCGAGCGTGATGAAGGGACCGTTCATCCAGACTTCATGCTTCTCGTGGTACTCCGCTGCTGTCTCCCACAACTTGTCGTACGGCTCCTTCAGACGAGTGGCAATCTGAATCTGAGGGAACATGGTCAGCTCCCAGCCAAGGAGTTGTTCTTCATTGTTGATGGCCTGCAGTGATAATGACAGAATGAATCACCACTGACTGACACAGAGTGAGCGAGTACAGTGGTCATCACGTGCATGCCATGCCACCTGAGAAGAATGGCCTACCAAACCAGTGATTTATGAACCGTAGTTCAGTTTCACACACATGCACGCATGCATATACAAACATACATAATAACACACACCCTTTTGGAAAGCATTTACTACAATTAGAAGAAAAAAAAGGCACTTCTAAGCCTTAAAATAAAAATAAATAGACACTCAAAATGGTTGAACTGTAACCACTTGCTGCTCAGGGCTTATTCTCAGGCTTATCTCGAGTTCTGCTAAATTTGCATCATAGCAAGCTCTTGAAGGACAACTTAGACATCTTAGTGATTTTTGACAAACATTGGCTCCGTTTCTATCTACATGCGGCCTATAGTTGATGATGCAAATCTAGCAGAGCTGGAGGTAAGCCTGAGAATAAGCCCTGAGCAGCAAGTGTTTAGAGTGGCGGTGATTCAGAGCTTCTGAAAAATATATAATCTTTACCAGCGCTTCAAGTTTACTTTATAACTGTCACCATGTAGTATTCATGGCTAGCTTGTGGTTTGACTTTACCTCAATTAATACTCACAGGTTGCTTCAATGGAAATGATTGAGTCATTTTATGTTAAATAATAAGAATTGTTGTGGCTAGTTGAGTCTTCATCTTCACTTTATAGTTTCAAGATACTTTTTAAAGTTATTAAAACAATTAAAAAAATACTAAAATAATTTTCACAGGAAATAAAAAACTTAATGTTTCAATAGCTAACTTATACTCCACCTGACACAGTATTCTCACCATGTAATCCTCCTTGGCAGCCTCCAAGTTCACAGAGAGCTGCTTCAGGTTAACCAAGTGTTTCTTGATCTCTGCTACTGTCATGGGTATCTGTCTGTCTTTGTATTTGTCTATCTCTGCCTCATACTCCGTCAGTAACTCCTCGAACTTCCTACGTCTAAATACAAAATGTTTAAAAAAATTGTTATATAAATTTTTCAATATACTTCAAATATAAAGCGAAATAAACAGCTAATCCCAAGTATTTATTACCTTTCTTTCAGAGCTTCTTCAGATTTCTCCCTCTTGACTGCCAGTCTCTGTTGTGACATGTCAAAGATGGGGTCCATCCTACCAGGCCAGTTGAACACCATACTGTTCAGTCTGATGTCGTCTTCGCTGATAAGTGCATAGTCCATTAGGAAAGACAGTCTCTTTCCAGCTTCACGCACTTTCGCCAACAAAACAAACACTGTCTCTTCTTTTGACTGAAAAATCCATTGTACGGCATCGTTAACACCTCACATTGCTTCCTTCCAGACACCTACCTTGGTAAGGTACTCGACAAGGTTTACCATGGCATCGGTGGTTTGTGGATCCTCATGGACCTTTGTGGACATTTCATCGTAGCGGTCACAAAGGCTAAATGCCAAGAAAACAAGTAACATGTATAAAGTCTCAAACTGGATAGTTTTATATTATTTCTGAATTTTCAGTTGTAGAAGCAAGCAGGACTGATTGTGTCCTGTCCAATCCATGACTCACCCTCTGTTAAGATCCCTGTTCCAGTTCACCAGATAGGTAGTGAGTCTGTCAGCTAGCTCAGACGCTCTGCGAGCAAGCAGCAGGTTCACTTCCTTGCAGTCCAGAGCTATGAAGTTGAGATAGGCAGTATTCCTCACCACAGAAAGCTCCGCAGCTTGTGACCTGAGCTTGTCCACTCTCTATTATACTTGCCGACATAAAAGAGGAGATAAACATAAGTTGTGAGCTCACCTTTCCAAAGAAGCTTAGCTCATCTTCCCCAGACTTCAAAAAGTTATCCACGTCTACACTAGCTGTCCCATCCATGAAAATACTGTACTTGCTGTAGATTTCTACAATGTACCTGATAAAAATCAAACAAACAAACAAACAAACAAACAAAAGATAAACAAAATAATTAATTAAGAGAGCTTACTTTTCTGGGCCAGGATAGTTTGACGAAACAAGCTTGAAAGCTTCGGCTTTAGTAGCCAAAACCATTTCATCTTCTAGCTCCATAGCTGGGATGCACATTTCCAGGCCGTGCAAGTTGTTGAACAGCACGTGCTCCACACGAGGCAGTTTGTGAGCACTTTCAACAATGGCCAACACCAGTCTCTCTATCACATCCTCCAGCAGTGGGAAAGAAGGCTCAAAGACAATTTCTGAACCTTTAGTCACCAGCTGAAAGTGGATCACCTAAACACACACACATGCACACATACACACCCATCACACACATACACACCCATCACACACATACACACCCATCACACACATACACACCCATCACACACATACACACCCATCACACACATACACACCCATCACACACATACACACACATACACACCCTACACACACATACACACCCATCACACACATGCACACCCATCATTGCATTGTACAATAGCTCCATTTAATACAGAATGTATGATTTGTGAAGTTTTTTTTATGACCTTCAAACAGAATGAATTGCTACTGACTGACCAACTGACGAGTACATTGTGGTGACCAAATTATGTACTATTTAAAAAAAAGGTTATGAGCTGCAATAAAGCCTGTTACAGTAATGCCCTAAGACACATGCATGTGCAACTCAGCATTACCGGGTTGAAGACAAACATGAGGTCCTTGAACTCTCCTTCATAGTCATTGCCCTCTTTGTAATGAGAGAAGAAACCAATGAACTCCTCCAAGGATTTCTCCACAGTTTCCCTGAGGTGCCTTGCCATGAGGCTGCAAGCAGTGTTGAAGAAATGCTCCACTAATATTGGGGCCCTATCAGTTGACTTTGGGACAAGGTGGTCCCAGATACTCTTATGCATCCGAAACAATTCTCCGCATTCATTTACCCAGCTATAGACAAATAATTAGTTTATTTGTAAAAGCAAACAAACAATAAATAACAACAACAACAAAAACAAACAAAAACCCAACTATTATTATTATTATTATTATTATTATTATTATTATCTATATAATAATACCCGTGACCGACGACGACGTACGTATTCATGAATAATTCATGAGCTGATGAGCTAGAACGCACAGATGCACAATACTCGTGAACTCGCGCTGAATTGCTGGGTAAACCTAGAGCGCAACGCAGAACTGGTTAGCAACCAAACCCAGCACAAAAAAATGGACAGTAGGTGGGAGTGGCAGAAAAGCAGGAGCGCAGTTTTCGTGAACTAGCGCTGAATTACTGAGTAAACCAAGAACACAGTTGTAAAGAAGTGAAGGGGTTAGCTATGCTAAACTACTGGTAGGCGAATTCAATTGCTACCTAACCGGGTACAATGATAAATGGAAGAAAACGAGAACTAAGAACGCAGTTATAAAGAAGTGAAGGGGTTGGCTACACCAGACTACCGGTAGCCGGTAGGCGAATCCGTTCGCTACCTAACCTGGTACAACAATAGATGGAAGAAGACAAAAGTGGCAGACAAACCGGAGAGTGGGTAAAGTGTCATCTCAATTGGTAGAAAGTGATTACTATAATTGCAACAAAAAGCGGGTGGAACAGACAAGGATAGTTGGCGTAAGCTTCAAAAAGGAAGGTTAAAATGCGAAAGAGAAGGCTAAAGCGGTTAATACCTGGTGGAATCGACGAGGAAAGGCGGTGTGGTAAAAGAGAGAAACTACAAAAGAGAAGGCAAAAAGGGAACAATTAATATTGTACTAAAAAGCGGGTGGAATCGAATCGTCAAGTAATGGCTGCGTAAGTTTCAAAAAGAAAGGTGAAGTAGAAAAGCAGAAGTTAAAAGTTTCACTTAGCCTAAGTCCACAATCATGATAGAAGGACAGAAAAATTCACAAGCAGGAAAGGTAGATGAAGGAGGAGAAAGGACTGCTTGACTCAAGAAGGAAGAGCTGGAAAAAAAAAAGAAAGGTGGGGGATACAAAATGAGATAGTTCAGGAATAAATAGAGCAGGAGAGTGAAACTGATGTAACCTGTAGAGAATGATAGCCATGAATAAAATTAACTTATGTTACTGCATTCTTACTTTGCAATACGTAGAGCGGCACTGTGTGGCAGGGTACTTGCTAGTTATTATTATTATTATTATTATCATTATTATTATTATTATTATTATTATTATTATTAGTATGAGTAATAGCATGGGTAACCGTGCTATTCGGGATTAATAGTACGAGTGCTATTTCAATTGCTTTACGAGCGCCTTTGATCCCTAATAGCACAGGTTACCCGTGCTATCACTCGCTAATAGTAGGCCAGCTTTAAAAAAAAAGTCATTTGCAATTGTAGCTACACTGTAGCGTTCACCCACTATCTCCTTATTTCAGGATTTGCTTCCGCTGGAACTTTGTTTTCAACTTACGGCTCCTCCTAATCTGTTGAAAAACATTCTGTCTAATACGGGTAGACCTTATGTGGTAAAGAATGACATTGTCTCCAACTAGAAACTATTGCAAATGTATGTTTCCAAGGTTAATGCTGCACACGTGTGCACTTACCCATACTATTTCACTTGGCTACCGTGGTATTTCACTTAATTTCCACTTAGTTACTGTGCTATTTCAATTAATTTGAAAATTCTTCTGTGACTAGGTATAGACATTAGTTCCATATACTTTGTATTTTCACTAGTCGCAAAATATTTACAAAATGCACAAACCTTTCAACCATTTTACAATGGTCATCATCAATTAGTTATGCGCTATTTCACTTTCCCCATGCAATTTCAACTGAACAGCGATTTTTTACCCATACATTTTTTAATGGGAAACTTACGCGCTGTACTCTTATTATCTCTGTATCAAACTATATTTATGTATTATTATATTTAGTGCATAAATAGCCAAAATTATCTGATAATTATAAATTTACAACAAAGATTATACTGAAAATAAAGTAACGAGTTTGTAAATGAATACTTACTCATTTTGTAATATATTTCTGGCTTCAGCACATTGCTTGAGAACAAGTTCTTCAAACTTATGTAAATCCATTGGCAACTTGGCTTGGTGAAGTGCTTGTTTGTCCACAAATCTGATTTTTGAATACCTACGCCATAAAAAAAAGTACGGACAAAAGAATATTTAACATTTCTCTCTTTCTATTGCTGTGGGTAGTCATTTGTGCACTAACTTGTTCCACCACAGGAGCTGAATCTGCACCATCACTTCACTAGATATGAAGAGTTGCTGCAGCTGAGTCTCGTGAGCTGACACAAACGCATCGTGCCATGGAACAGGAGCACGAATGACTTTGTTAGCAGGGGTGAATGGAATGGAGTGAATTCTGAGTCGCATCTTCTCAAATGGATCCATAAGGATGTAATTCACTGCAGCCTTCTGCCAGTTCATTCTGTAATCTATTTTCACTTGATCTTGAAGGTCTTTCCTCAGCTCCT
>WLWI01003743.1_pt1 | contig 13028 bp, 5 predicted proteins | sample 6701501 | NCBI WGS metagenome assembly WLWI01 (sample SAMN12718690, study PRJNA515312) | sponge metagenome | isolation source: marine sponge | host: Mycale hentscheli | place: New Zealand: South Island, Marlborough, Capsize Point | collected 2014-11-01
GGGCCAGTGATTGATATGCTACGGTGGGTCCTAACCCACGTAGATTCATCCTCATGCTGATTTCAACCATAGTAGCTGACAGAAATAGCCTCTATCTCCTAAAGATCATTCAAGTTAGTAAGAGTGGAGTTGAAACTGTGGGGACCAGCAGCTGCCTTGACAGAGTTCCTCCCTGGTTCCCACATTCTTCTCTTCATATAGTTTAGTGTGCATGCAAGTTTTAGTAACCCTTTCAACCATCTAGTGCATTCCCTGTGTTCATTGCATCTACTGACTAGTGTGGATTAGCCCAGGGCTATACCCACAGGAGAGGGGAGAAAAAAGACTACACCAATGAGACTGAAATATTAAAATCTTACCGTAGTGAATTGCTTGGTGATTGTGTTGAGGACCACGCCCACTGGCTGATTAGAGAGCTGCAGGTATCTAGGTGCCCAAGCCAAGCCGCTCTTACTGCTAGTGAACACACACAGAGACAGAGCCAGAGACAGGCAGTTGGTGCGAATATCTCGCACCAACTTCTCCCTCTGGTCTGAGGTGATGCTGGTATTGAGTAGAAGTTGAGTACGCAGTAAGTTGTGGGCTTCATACAGAGCATGTTGGTAAAGGGGTGGCAATGAATCCTTCATTAAGTCTGCTAGCTCTGCCTACAATAGGTGTGACTTGAAATAAAGTGTTTTAATTGCTGGTGCATCGCCATGACCTTCTTCTTCTGCAGGATATACATAGAAGCTCTAACTGGAGTCTGGACTCTTCATGGAACTACACACACACACACACACACACACACACACACACACACACACACACACACACACACAAACACACACACACACACACACACACACATACAGTCACACTAACAACAAGAATAAAACCCACACACATAGGGGAATACCTGGGGAATATACCCAGTCACTTATCATACAGAGCTGGCTTAAACTAGTGATATGCTTGAGCACAAATGGCGAGCGAGCCTGTGCACAAACAAAACACTTCAGAAGAATCTATCAGTCCATTTATACAATTATAAGTATGTAGCCATTGTGACTATACAGAACTACCTTCTTATCTCAACTTCCTGAGTACTGGTATTTTCTGTAGTCTCTACTATCACATTCTGACTATCGGAGTTACCAGTAGCTTTTGTCTGGTAAAGGGTCTCAATACCATAGTAACCTTTCGCCAAAACATTTTGCAGCTTGAAAAAACTAGAAGTTCTAAAGAATTTCTGCACAGTGTTGAGTCTAACTGTAAGTTAGTAAGTGCATAACTTATGGCATTTAGAAACAACCCAATACTAAGGGGTAAACAATTAATTTTTTAATGATACAGGATCGTTAAACCGAAAAATTCTTATTACTGAAGGTATGGTCAAGTACAAAATGACATACATACATCTACACACATATACAAACAAATATCCCCGATATTCAATTGTTTTACTTGTTAGTGTCTCACTCGCTTCACTCACACGCCAATAAATAAATTAAAAAACTACAAAAAGTTAGAAAACTCTCTATTCATATGTATATCATACTGGTTACCATGACACTCACAGTGTTTTGCTGGATCGCACGTGCTCAGTGTGTATCTTGGTGAGGACGACCATGTGGTCTACACTGCTGACAAGGTGACATTCATTACTGACAAACTTGTGGGCGGAGACTAAAGTCAGGTCCAGCAAAGGAGGTGGGCAGGGCTGAAAGGTGTGGTGAAATAACACTCTAGTGAAATTGATCATAGAAATGTAGACACAATACAATTCAGTTCTCTCAACACTTGCAAAAACTCAACAAACCCTCCCATCTAAACCCAGCACACACACTCACGTGCGCACACACAAACTTATATATATTGTACATTGGATATTTTTCTTCAGTATTTTTGCATCACACGAGTGTTCAATATTCCCCCATATTGAATGCTGTATATTGAATGTTCCATATCGGCCATGCGTAGTTCTGGACAACTGTATCGTTAGACATATGGTGGAGCTACCTCTGAATGATGAGGCTTTGAACACAACCGTCTTACTGTTTTGGAAAAGTATCCAGTACAATCAAATTTCCCTACCAGGGTATAACTCTCTCAACACTTTCACTACCTTACCAATCCCTCCCTGCCACACCCACCACACACACACCGCCAGGGGTAATGAGGGGTGTGGTATGTATCACATTGATGTCCTGTGATATATTACCAAGAGATTGATAGAAAGGAATATAAAAATAATTATGGAACAATGTAATCAAATTTAAACTTTTTTAATAGTACACCATAAGCTGCCCATTCAATAATGTATGGGGAAAATGCTGTTCAATTGAAATTGCATGGGGAAAGTGAAATAGCGCATATCTAATTGAAATAGCATGGAAAGTCAAATACCATGGTAGCTAAGTGAAATAGTACGGGTAAATTCGCACGCCTGCAGTGTTAACCTTGGAACATATAATAGTTTGAGTAGTTTCTAGTTGGAGACAATGTCATTCTTTACCACAGAAGCTCTACCCGTATTAGACGGAATGTTTTTCAACAGATTACGAGGAGCCATTGGTTGAAAACAAAGTTCCAGTGAAAGCTAATCCGATTTACAGAGATAGTAAGTGAACGATACAATGTAGCTACAATTGCAAATGACTTTTTAAAAAGCTGGCCTACTATTAGCGAGTGATAGCACGGGTAACCTGTGCTATTAGGGATCAACAGCACGATTACAGTGCTATTATTCATATAAATAATTAATTTTCCATCCTATTTTCACTATGACTTTAAACTTTATTTTGATTAATGTAAAAATTTTTTTTTTTAAAGATTCTCATAAGGTTATCTTGGCATGTAGTACATGGTGCCACACCCACTTTGAAGCAACCCCACCCCGCCCCCACAACACTCACTCACATATAAATTTCTCTGCCAATGGCATTATAGTGATATGATTCTAAACATCAAACCTGACATAATTATACAGTCACATGACTCTTAACCACACCCACTCCAACTATAGTAAAATATAATTGAGGTGATTTCTCTATTTGAATTCTGACTCCACCCACCTGCAGTGCTCGACTGGTCTTTGTCGTCTCCACAGACTTGTCTGAGAGAGCATGTAGGAAGGCGTGGTCACACACCACTACCTATGTGGCGACATAAATGAGAATGAATATGACAGACATGCTGGATATAATAAGTTTGAAGGTCCATTCCCCTACCTAAGTCTCCCTCAGTTACTATGCCACTAACACATGCACACTGACACACATACAGTAGGAGACAAAATTAAATTAAGTTCCGGATTCCGTTCCGTAGTACAGCCGTAAAATGGTAGTCTTTTTACCGTAATTTTTACCGTTGCGTTCCGTATTGTTTTGACTAAACAGCCGACACCGTATACTAAAACGATTTAAAAAAAAAAACAGTTAAGCTTTTCCGTTGATTCACTGATATTTTCTAGCTAGAAACTCTTCCATAGCTATATCAGCAAGCTAAGGCCTTGTATCGACCATTAAACGTTATGGAGATAGTGCAAAAAAGCTCGTACAAAAATTTAACTTGCTTTAATAAAGCTGCAGACCGAAGTTCCGACGGGCACAGAGCAATAACGAGGTCCGCACTTCATAGGTCTTCTGTTAGCTACTGATGGACCTCCAGTAGTAAAAAATCGAAGCCTGAGAAGCCCTAACATCGAGAAAACATCGATACAGTGCGGTGGTCGAACTAACAATTCCGTGAGACAACTTCGAATAGGATGACTTCAAATTTTTTTTACCTGAAAAGCTCCGCCTCAGGAGCCTGTAAAGAAAAAATCAAAACGTTGTATTGGATAAACAATTTTTTTATCATTTCTTTGAGCGAGGCATGCAGTCAACAGGCAGCACGCAAGCCGATCGGCAGAAAACACCTGCTCCAGACAGGGAGTCCCCACCCGAGCGTCCCTACGGCCGGCTGTGGGAGGCATACAGTGAACGAGAAAGACTAAAACGGTAACACTGGTCGAACAAAACGGCTGCTTTTTTACCAAATGGCGTACTATTTTTTAAATCATGTGACGGCCGTTCTACAGAACGGAATTCAGAACTTTATTTTGTCTCCTACTGTACACACACACTCCCACACAGACCACCTGAATACTCACACACATACATACATGACCACCACACAATATTTTCCACACAACTTATAACCTTGGTGGTGGTTTTATACCTTTTCATTCCACCCACCTACACACTATTACCACACCCTCCTCTAACATAACTCCACCCACCTACACACTACGACCACACCCTCCTACCTTGAAAGGTTTGGGTGCGACACATAAAACTCTCTCAGAGTCTGTGGGGAATCGAACATGCCACAAGTGGGAGGTCTGGAAACCCGTGGAAGAGGAGGCGGAGTTGGGGGAGGGGCGTTCCTCGGCTGTATTGATGTAGTAGCTGTCCATTGTCCCCATTTCCTTGTCCATCACGTAGAAGAACAACCTCTCCTGTAGCTCCACTATGCGTGACTGGACCTCCATCTTAGCTGGGTAGTTCAACACCTGAAATGAAGGAGATTACGTACTAGTGTATGTTTCTACAGTGACCAGCAGCCAGGCAAGACAGATACACTAAGAGGTAGTAATAACTGGTCCACATCCTTTCAGAGAGAAAGATAAGATGACTTGTTTCTTGTGACTAGACTCACATCTTGCTAACCTGTGTACATACCTTTAGATATTTGGTAAGGAGAACCACAATCCTTGAGTGGGTGTGGTCTTTGCTGTGAAGTAGCGTAGTTTGTAGGAGCTGAGAAAGGCCTGTGATAGCCGACTACTTATCATCACCATGGATACCACCAGTGAGTGTGTTGAAGGTCAGCACCAGCAATAAGGCGAGGGGAGGGGGGAGGAGCAAAGGAAGGATGCTACAACAAACACAGACACACATGTTAGATACAGAGATACACACATGTTGTCTCCCCATTTATCAAGTCTTACGAATGCCTCCAGGGGAGATGTGATTACACTTCTCACATACTACTCATGAACATTGAAAAGAATCAACTCTAAAGTTGAAAGTTTTAGTATTAAACTCAAGAAGAGCTGATTTTATGTGACTACCATTACCTATTTCATTGTCCCTGACTAGTTCCTAGTGATTCCTCTCAGCACGCAAGAAACTACCCACCAGATCATTCTTCTCCAGGTTATGTACAAACTCCTGAAACAACAACAACAACAACAACAACATTAGTTAGCAACCCAACTTTATTTGCTGCCCACCTTCCATAGTGTGATCTGCAGTTGCCATCGGTGCCAGGCTAGCTTGAGAGGATTTCTTTCATTAGCAGACTTCTCCAAGAAGCTCTCCACCATAGCAGACTGATCTGCCGGAAGATCCAGGAAGTCTGCAGCATTCACTGCTCCTAGTCCATCCTCTCTACTCCATGATGGACCTGTTCCTAATAAACACACACACACACACACATACATACACACATACATACATACACATTTCACATTATACATACTTCATTTGATAATCCCAAATCGGTTGGCTTCATATTTAGTGCCATAGGTACAAGCATAAATATAGCCAATCAGACGAGGGATTATTCCTCAGCATAAAAAATGAAAAATAATACATTTATTTATACTGCAAGTATAAAAACAAAACAACAACAAAAAACAACAACAACAACAATGAACAGTGCTATAACCTGGGGGGATGAAATAACCCTAACCAAGGACAAAGGTGATCGGGAAATATTGTCCTCAGTAAATTCCCGTTTACTTCAATACATTTCCTATGGGGCAGCCGTTTGGACAGTTCAGTACACAATAAATACATGTTTCACACGTACATGCCACATATGGTTCACAAACACATGTGCACATTATGAAGTCCAGGTCATGTGTGTGTCATGTACTCACCAGTGCTGTACATTATGATGTCCAGGTCATGTGTGTGCCATGTACTCACCAGTGCTGTACATTATGATGCTGTCGTCCTCCATCTTGACTACCACACGAGAAACTACGGTCTGGTCTGACCTTGTGTACAACTGAACTGAAGCCTGCAGGCAAGACACACCAATGACCACACCCCTATAGACACACCCCTCACACTTACAATCAGTGGTCTCCCTCGTTCCTCCGTGTATGCATATCTTCCAGCCTCTCTCTCAACTCCTCCGTCATCAGAATAACTTAATACAAGTTCTCTTCGGCCATCGTCACGACTACCCCCGCCCCCAATCCTCATATCTACTGTATGCCCCTCCCACTCTCCGCTATCATCCAACACCCCCAGAAATGGCAGGTCACCCATCAAGGTTGTTACCACGGACACCGCATTGTTTTTAGCAAGATCCAATAGTAGGTGGGTGTGGCCATCCAAACTTAGCCACACCCTGAGGTCCCCGGCAGCTTCGTTGAGAGTGAGAGAGGGAGTGTGGGAGGAGGAAGGGAGCAGGTGGAGGAGAGATGATGTGTGGAAGCTGGAGCTAGGTGGGAGGGGCTGCGTGAGAGGCAACCAGTGGATATCCATGGCAACGGTATCCACACAGACAAAGCTTGATCTGGTACGGATGCAACTGAAATAAGATACAATATAAAAATAAACACACATACACACACATATACATACAAACACACGTACACACCTGGTAGAGTTGAGCAACACCCACTCAGCAGTAATCTCCCGCGTATTCTCTACCGTCCCTTGTGATATGTTGAGTTGACTGAGGATCACATGATGCCCCGGACTCACAGACCACACCTCTACTAGACCACGCCCACCACTCACTGCACACACCACACTACACAAGTGAAATAAGAGACGATCAGTCAGGATTGCAAATTTACACATAAACAAACAAACAAAAAAGAACCAACAACAACAAACAAAGTAAACTACTACTAATTGATTCTATTAAAGTACTACACGTGAACCTCTCTTGTTGGTAAGTTATGGTCACCTCTGTCTACCGGACTACAAAGAGGACTAGAAGTTGGACCTCTAACAGGACAATGTCACATCAACTATCATAAAGTAATACTAAAGTAAGAGCATTCCCTCGACCCTTTCCACACAGAACCCAACAGCTGCTTACTTCCAGAAACCCACACCTTACCTACCTGTCAGAATCCATCGCATTAACCCATTTATTCTCTCCAGTTCGTGCAGCAAACCCACCAACTGTAGAGCCACTAACCACCACCACCACGCCTACACACATGTACACCACACACACACACACACGTCATAGCCACCCTCTCTCTCACTCATCCTCACTCCTCACCTTTGTTCTTGCCTGCCAGTGTAGCCACTACTCTGCCTGGCCTCCAGGTCTCTGTCAGTGGGTAAAGGGTCATCTCACCCTGTTCAGTAGAGGGAGGCAGTGTGGTTTGTGCCTCATACTTGAGTGCACCAGAACTGACATCCCAGGAGCGCAGCAACTGACCATTACCAGACACTGTTACCACGGCTACAAATATATATTATAATATATATATATACACACACATCACTTCATTAAACCCCTTTACTATAATCAATTGAATTAGTGGTGTTATAGTTGAGCGAGCAAGCCTAGCTACTGGAGCTTATTGTCCACTTGAAGCTCTTGTGTAATCTTTAGCACTCCTCTGAAGTCAAAACATACTCACCTCTTATTGACACGACGAAGAGAAGCTATGTCTTATCTTATTGACAGGATGAAGAGAAGCTATGTCTTATCTTATTGACAGGATGAAGAGAAGCTACGTCTTATCTTATAGGGTCTCTAGGATATTTGTTAACTGCTACTGTGCACCATACAGGATTTTTGCTGGGGGTGAAACACACTACATGTACTTAAAGCCACACCCGTTTAAAACCCATAATACATGTACTTTGATGCACATATCTACATGAGAGTGTATACATTCACACTGATCAGAACATTGGTAGTGCTTCCAGTGGATTTCACAATCTTACTACTCATACGTTTAAACTTAAGCTCTGCTGCAAGGCCTGAAAGACCTTACCCAGCGCAGCAGTAGTCAATTTCATTACTCCATCACCCGTGCTACTAGACTGTAAGCTCCACACACAACTCCTCTGTCTAGTTGTTACTCTCACACTTCCTATAACTTTATTGTAAAGTTGTTTCCCTAGAATAAGACTCGAGACTTACCACCAAACTTATTGCGTAGAACTGCATCAATGTGCCCGTACACTGCCGGCTCGTAAACCTTCCTCCATTCTATACAATCACACCCACAAGAACACAGTAGCACTCATTACATTACCATTGTTATTGCAATTTGAGAGATTGAATAGAATGGCTTGAAATGCCGAGTACAATCTGATTTTGAAGAGACAATCACCACTAATTAGAGAATGCTGTATGATTCTGAATTGATGTCAACAGGATGTGCACAAGAGTAGCAGGAAGCCATTTACCAAGTCTGCTGGCATATTTCTCACAAATTGAGCACAGCATGCATTGTTAAATGGTGTACAGCTAAAGGTACTTCACAAGCATGTGACTTAGTGCTTGTCATGTGACTTACTGATGGAGCCATCATTGGGACTGAGTACAGCAAGTACTCCGGTCTCTGAAGCCACCACTACTCCTCTACTGCTCTTAGCTGACTGGTCCACGGACACGTAACTCACTCCGCCCACATATTCCTGGTGCCTATACAGTGATGTATTTATTTACTTGAGCTTTTTTTTAAAATACGATTACTGCTAACCAGTCATAATTTCCGACCTGATCTTCGTACAGAGGTCTAGCGCCCTGCAGCAGCGCTAGCAAACAGACAGCGCTACACAGTAGCGAATCCATATGAATCTTTGACTCAATTTAACAACACTACCTAATTATTGCGCATTCATTAACCACGTGGGTTTCATCTCTAACCGAACTTACAATTAGCGGTTGGAGATGTAGTTTTGATTGTATATATCAGAAGTTGAGCTTGGGACACTTCCTACCCAATTAGGATGGTTCATATACTAATTTAAAAATGTTCAGGCGAAAGAGGAAATGTATCTACAATAATGGTGTCATTGGTTAGCAGGTAACAAGTAAATACAAATAACAATAACGTGAATTTCTGATATTGTTTTGTCCTAATTGTCACAAGTCCAGCAGTTAATATCCATCTTCAATAGAAAGCACTGGCAGAATTTATTTTTAATGAAGAGCACCACCCAATTTCAGAATGTTGGCTGCTGTAGCAGAACATAAAAGGAAAGAAAAACTAACAACAACATCTTATAGAGTGGAACAATTTAACTATTCTAATATTCTTATCCTAATATGAGATCATAACACTAAATGTCTGTTTAAAGAGAATACTATGAAACATTTACTTCACTTGAGAGCTGGAACAAATAAATACTCCCCTCCCTCTTCGTAGAATAGCTGTTCTGGGAGAGCAAGCAGCTACACAGTAATAATGATTCTGAAAGGAAGAACAGTCCCTGGGAATTCTTAGCACTGGAAAGATTATGCAAAATCTGTAAGAAGAGTTTAAGAGAGTGGTGGAATTTATAGCTAATTGTTCGACAATCATTCCAGTATGAAGCACTCCCTCAAGCAAAGCAGTGTTATAGTGAGGTGAATGTAGTGCAAGTAAACAGATGGTGTTCACTTCATTATCCAACATAGAGTTATGTTCTTGCACCCATGTAATAGAAATATCCAACCTAATTGTTGATTGGTTGATGGCGATGGATTTTTGTCTATTGAATTCGTGGAGCCACAAAAAAAAAACACCCTCAAGGCCTCACAAATAGCATGTCACAAGCTTTATAAGAGTCCACAAAGTAATCACAGTAACAGTTCATTATATAAATGATGAATAGGCCTTAGAAAGGAATGTAAAGGAGATGGAAAAGTGTCATACAGCAGGTTTGGAAGTGGTAGCTAGAATTACATTTATAATATCTTAAGGTGTAAACATTTCTAAAAGGTTATCACAGGAGTGTATATTTGAGGCAGGTATATCTGAAATAATTGGGCAAACATGGTTCCTGCATGGAGTAGCACTACTATTGTATGTCCACAATTCAGCACAAAAGGAGAGCAAGCTATATAACCATTGTTGAAATTGAAATGTACTAACTTGACTTGACATTCAATAATTAAGAGAAATACATAATGCTGTTGGGTCTGCTATGCTTTAATAAACAAAAAGGGGTTGCACGTACCACAAAAATAAATCAACACCACAAAATCTCAATTGTGTAACCCCTATAAGTGTCTCACTCATTCACCAATGACAATTGCATCTTTGCATTAGTGCAGATCTCTGCTGTAAATAAATAGATGGCCATGCACTGCTAGAAAACCGGTAGAACATTTCAAGCACAGCTAGCCTCAAGTAATCTCAAGGGGGGGAAAACAGTAAGCTTTTGAGTATGACTTGATTTGCTGGATGTCGCGACCCAATGGAATTTTCTAGAGATGACAAGATTATAAGTTGGCCAGATATCAGGAGACCTCCAGGAAGAGCAGTGGGATATGCTTCAGTTGTTTTGAAGCCCCTTCATGGTACCAACAAGTGCATTTGTGAAGTACAGAATGTGTCTCTGTCATCTGTTTATCTTGTAGTGACTTGTCCGCTGATGAAACACCTTACACCGGCGTTGTCGTCCTGGAAATCACTTAGTTCACACTGTTCCATGACGGAAGTGATGGAACCACACCCACCAAGTGTATTTAAACACTCGCGCACCTTCTTATGGAGGGAAAGGGGGTCCCCTCCGCGTTAGCAGTACATGCTGGACTGAAAGGTCTGTACCATGAGGGCATTATTGATTCCATTGAAGAATTTTTGGAAGACTTTAAGAGGCAGACTGTAACAAGTTGGGCTACTAGAACTAAAAATAGCAGGCAGACATCGGTCAATTTCTGTGCAAACATGTGAAGTGATTGGTCATTAGCTAGATTGCTTGGGTAGCCTGAAAGAGCGGCCATGTGCTATTATTGTTTTATTTATAGTTTTTTTCTTTTTCCCTTCACCTTTATATATATATATTCCTTTTTTTTCTTCTTTTTTTTCCCCAATGGGGAGATTTATTGAAATAAATTTGTGTATGCACACCAGAATCTAAAATACCAGGCAAATCTTTACAAATAAGACTCTGAAACTGCTACTGGATAATGACTAGAGGCATAAGTTTCCAAGCACTATGTAAATAATTTGCAGTATAAGAAAATTGCTTCCAAACGTGGGGGCCAGAGTGCAAATCTTCTCATTGAGGCAAAAAAAAAAAAAAAATTGAAAGAAAAAAGGAATATAAAAAATATATATATAGTATAAAAAAAAAAAAAGGTGAAGGGAAATGAAAAAAATATAAAAATAAATAAAACGAAAATAGCAACATAATGGCCAGTTATTAGGCCCCTCAAGCAATCTAGCTATTGCAGATCAGTCACTTTACATTTTTGCACAGAATTTGACCGATTTCTGCCTGCTGTTTTTAGCTCTGAGCCAGAATTTAATTATACATGCAAGAAAACACAGCTGGAATAAAATAAAATGCTGGATATGTCAGTAGACAATACGTATGAAGTAGATTTGATATAGGTGAAAAAAAAAGGGAAAAAAGAATGAAATTTCGTATAAATAGTATAAGTTCAATAATTTGTAGCTAGTGCCTGGTTACACTATGGTGATTGGTTCAGTGCCATGATGATACGAAAGGATAGGGCAATCATCCCTAACTCTTCCAGTTGTACATGAAACTACATTACAAAAGTTCAAAAAGTGTGTGGGCCTAAGTAAATTAACACTGTCGTCCAAAGGTATTAACTGAGAACAAATAACTAGAGGTTTTGAGTGCCTGTCCACCAATGGTTTTACAACATTCCATTTGTAAGTGGGTGTAGTTCAAATGAGAAGTGGGTGTAGCTCAGATGAGGAGTGGGTGTAGTTTAGATGAGAAGTGGGTGCAGCTCAGATGAGTGGGTATAGTTTAGATGAGAAGTGGGTGCAGCTCAGATGAGGAGTGGGTGTAGTTTAGATAAGAAGTGGGTGCAGCTCAGATGAGGAGTGGGTGTAGTTTAGATAAGAAGTGGGTGCAGCTCAGACGAGAAGTGGGTGTAGCTCAGACGAGAAGTGGGTGTAGCTCAGATGAGTAGTGGGTGTAGTTTAGATGAGAAGTGGGTGCAGCTCAGATGAGGAGTGGGTGTAGTTTAGATGAGAAGTGGGTGCAGCTCAGATTAGGAGTGGGTGTAGCTCAGATGAGAAGTGGGTGTAGCTCAATGAGAAGTGTGCGTAGCTCAAATGAGAAGTGGGTGTAGCTCAAATGAGAAGTGGGTGTAGCTCAGATGAGAAGTGGGTGTAGCTCAAATGAGAAGTGGGTGTAGCTCAGACGAGAAGTGGGTGTAGCTCAGATGAGGAGTGGATGTAGTTCAGACGAGAAGTGGGTGTAGCTCAGATGAGGAGTGGATGTAGTTCAGATGAGAAGTGGGTGTAGCTCAGATGAGGAGTGGGTGTAGTTTAGATGAATAGTAGGTGTAGCTCAGATGAAGAGTAGATGTAGCTCAGATGAGAAGTGGGCGTAGCTCAGGTGAGAAGTGGGTGTAGCTCAGATGAGAAGTGGGTGTAGCTCAGCCGAGAAGTGGCTGTAGCTCAAATGAGAAATGGGTATAGCTTAGATGAGAAGTGGGTGTAGCTCAGATGAGAAGTGGGCGTAGCTCAGGTGAGAAGTGGGCGTAGCTCAGGTGAGAAGTGGGTGTAGCTCAAATGAGAAGTGGGTGTAGCTCAGGTGAGAAGTGGGCGTAGCTCAGGTGAGAAGTGGGTGTAGCTCAGATGAGAAGTGGGCGTAGCTCAGGTGAGAAGTGGGTGTAGCTCAGACGAGAAGTGGCTGTAGCTCAAATGAGAAATGGGTGTAGCTTAGATGAGAAGTGGTTGTAGCTCAGATGAGAAGTGGGTGTAGCTCAGATGAGAAGTGGGTGTAGCTCAAATGAGAAATGGGTGTAGCTTAGATGAGAAGTGGGTGTAGCTCAGATGAGAAGTGGGTGTAGCTCAAATGAGAAATGGGTGT
>WLWI01003745.1_pt1 | contig 13024 bp, 11 predicted proteins | sample 6701501 | NCBI WGS metagenome assembly WLWI01 (sample SAMN12718690, study PRJNA515312) | sponge metagenome | isolation source: marine sponge | host: Mycale hentscheli | place: New Zealand: South Island, Marlborough, Capsize Point | collected 2014-11-01
AACGCCGATGGAAACACTCATCGACGGTAAAGCGATCTGGAAAGAAAAGTTTGTAAACTAAACTCTATCTGACAGACAGCTACTGATAAACGGGTAACTGTCAGCTCAAGTCTGAACTTCTACACTTCATGGGTTGACGAAAAACCCAGTTTTTTATAAAAGCCGTGGGCTTGCTCGGAGCGATCCTTGTTAGAAGTCAACTGGACAATACCGCACCCATTCTCCTGAGCTTGTTCGATCGCGTGTTCCATGAGTTTTTCCCCAAGTCCCTTTCCTCGCAAAGTAGACAGAATCCTAACGCTTTCAATTTGCGCCCTTCTCGTTCCCTCAAAACTAAGATGCGGCAAAAACATCATCTGATATGTACCAATAATTTCTTTTGAATTTTCATCACCCATAACAAAGACATCAAAAAAGGGACTCTCAAGTATCTCTTTATAACTGGCCAGGTACATTTCCAGATTTTCAGCGGCCTCACGCCCTTTTCCTAGTTTGTCATCAGCCAGCAATCGCACAATACTACCTAGATCACAATACTCCGACTTACGTATGTGGTAATTCATCGTTCCGCTATTTCAATTTACGAATGGATTGCAGCTTTGATTGGTGACCCCGCTCCAAGGTCAGCTTCCTATTTAGGGAAATCAGGTGATGTTGATTCACGCTAATACCTTCAAGCCCGCTCAGTCTTTTCTGTTCATCTTTGATAAGTTTTGTACGCCTTGAGTTGACTTTACTGATGCGTTTCTGCGGGAACTTACTTATGTTGCTGTTTAGCCTTCTCTAAAGTGCTAAACAGCTGACTCATATCAAGTTTGTTGAAATCTTACTCGCACATCTCATACTACGAATCATACTACGAAAGCGACACATCAGATATTTAAGAAACGGAAAAACACGCACCTATCTACATTGAATGGCGAACGTACCAGTCATCGAAAAGTGAAACCTCACTATATTTTCGTACATATCCGTTTTCTGATAAGAGATCGAACACTTTCTCTCTCATTGGCGTATAGTTGTGCTCACAAGTGATCACTCTTATATCGTATTCCTCAAAATCGAATGCTTTTAGTATTTCGTATTCGCTACCTTCAGTGTCAATTGACAAATAGTCAATCGTCTTGGGGGCATTATGCTTTTTTAACATATCGCGCAACGAAATTGTCTTTACTTCGTACCTATGCCCCAACTTCCTTATATCTCGATGCATATCAGTGCTGGAAAAAGAGTCGATAGTAGATAACTGACCAAGGAGATCAACGCCATTTGATACTTCGTTAAAAAGCAATGTATTACCAGTCTCCCTCCACACACAGTCTGTCTCCACCGATGCTGAACGGTTAGCTAAAAGTTATGTATGCCACAACTTAGCTGGTTCAGCTAGAATACCCTTCCAACCAAATTTGGTTTCCAAAAGGTGTGTATTACTCAGACCAACACCGTTAGTGGCGCCAAATTCTACGAAAAAGCCACCTTGTTTAAACGACAATTCACTCAAGGCAAATAGGCCTTGTCTTAACTGCGATTTAGAACAACTTAGGTTTACAAAATAATTGATCAAGTGTTCTTCACTGATCATTTCAGAAAGTTCATAATCACGAAGCTTGTCAAGTTTAACCACTTGAGCTACTAGCTCTTCGTGCGAGGATTTACGTCCTAAACGCAAATTCAGTGGAGCTAAGATCGAGTTGACCAGTGGAGCTACAATGGAATCGATAAAATTTTTCATTATTTTCTCCTTCCGAGTATAAAATCTTATGCAAAACCAACAATTGATAGAATGTATGAAAGTAATGGGTAAGCAATAAATTCAATAATTTTGAAAAACTACTCCCATTCAATAGTTGAAGGTGGCTTTCCTGAAATATCATAGGTAACACGGCTGATGCCCCTGACTTCATTAATAATGCGATTGGAGACGATTTCGAGGACGTCATAGGGGATGCGTTTCCAGTTGGCAGTCATAAAATCGACGGTTTCCACTGCTCGTAGCGCGATCACGTATTCATAGGCACGATTGTCTCCCACAACGCCCACGGATTTAACGGGTAGAAACACAGCGAAGGCTTGGCTAATTTCATGGTATAAATTATGGCGGTATAACTCTTCAAGAAAAATTGCGTCTGCCTGTCTGAGTACATCGGCATATTCTTTTTTCACTTCTCCAAGAATTCTGACTCCTAAACCGGGTCCTGGAAAAGGATGTCGAAATACCATGTTTTCGGGCAGCCCTAACTCGACGCCGATTCGTCGGACCTCGTCTTTGAATAATTCACGAATTGGTTCCAATAACGACAAAGCCATATCATCTGGTAAACCACCCACGTTATGGTGGGATTTAATGATCTTGGCTTTTCCATGTTTATTTCCAGCAGATTCAATCACATCGGGGTAAATTGTTCCTTGCGCTAACCACTTCGCATTATCAATCTTCCGTGATTCTCGTTCGAATATCGTGACAAAAAGATTACCGATAACCTTACGCTTGGCTTCGGGATCAGACACTCCTTGGAGTTGACTGAGAAATTCCTCTTCCGCATTCACGCGAATCACGGTCACCCCGAGATTCTTAACGAAGGTGTCCATGACCTGATCACCTTCATCCAGTCGAAGCAAACCCGTGTCAACAAAAATGCAGGTGAGTTGTGGTCCAATGGCACGATGCAACAGCGCCGCCACCACGGAAGAATCCACTCCCCCTGACAATCCCAAAATAACATGGTCATCACCCACTTGTTTCCTTACGGAGCGAATCTGTTCATCAATGATATTTGACGCAACCCAATCTGATCGGCAACCACAAACATCATGGATAAACGCGCTGAGCATTTCTTTGCCTTTCAACGTGTGGGTCACTTCAGGATGAAATTGAACCCCATAGAATCTCTTAGATTCATTTACGACAATGGCATAAGGGCAATTCTCAGTTGTTCCATGAACATCGAAACCTTGGGGTAATTCGGTCACCTGATCACCGTGACTCATCCAAACCTCGAGTGTCTTACCCTTTGATCCTGTTAGCGGATTGGCTAATGATATCTCTACCTCGGCGCGGCCAAACTCACGGTGGTCCGCATTTTCAACTTTCCCACCGAGCTGGGATACCATGGTTTGCATGCCATAACAGATTCCGAGTACGGGCACCCCCATCTGGAAAACTGAATCTGGAGCGATCGGGGTTTCGTCATCATACGTCGAGGCGGGGCCTCCCGAAAGAATGATGCCATTCGCATCAAACTCATCTATTCGTAGGGGGTTTACATCCCAAGGGTAAATCTCGCAATAAACGCCGAGTTCACGGATGCATCGACCGATAAGTTGCGTGTACTGAGCACCGAAATCTAGAATTAGGATTCGATGTTGATGAGGATTCGCGTGATCCGCCATGAGTGATCAGTTAAGAATGTGAGGTGAAAATTATGAGGTTAAAGAGGTGAGGCTAAAGATATGCGGTCTACCCCGTTTGGTAATTCGGCGCTTCTTTGACGATGGACACATCATGTACATGGCTTTCCTTCATCCCTGCATTCGTAATTCGGATAAACTGAGTCTCGGTGCGCATTTTTTCAATGTCAGCGCTACCGGTGTATCCCATACTCGCCCTTAGCCCACCCATCAGTTGGTGAACAATGTTCACCATAGGCCCTTTATAGGGGACGCGCCCTTCAATTCCTTCTGGCACTAACTTATCGACATTCTCGACACCGTCTTGAAAGTAACGGTCTTTTGAGCCTTTTTGCATTGCGCCCAATGAACCCATACCCCGATATGATTTGTAAGGCCTCCCTTGATAGATCTCGATTTGTCCGGGAGATTCGTCTGTTCCCGCGAGAATACCGCCCACCATGACACAATAAGCACCTGCAGCAAGGCACTTAGCAATATCACCAGAAAATCGAATTCCCCCATCTGCGATAAAAGGGACGTCTGTGCCTTTTAACCCTTTGGCAACTTCCCCAATCGCGTGAATTTGCGGAACGCCGACGCCAGCCACAATTCGAGTTGTACATATTGATCCAGGGCCAATTCCAACTTTTACGGCGTCCGCCCCGGCATCAACCAAATCCCGCGCCGCTTCAGCAGTAGCAATATTTCCACCAATCACCTGCACAGTACTATACGCGTACTTGATCATCCGAACTCTTTCCATGACTCCGGTAGAATGGCCGTGGGCAGTGTCCACCACAATGGCGTCTACCCCGGCATTTACCAGCAGCTCCACCCGCTCGTCAGTATCTGCTCCTACGCCCACCGCTGCGGCCACGAGCAATCGACCCTTGTCATCCTTACATGCATTGGGGAAATCGGTGGATTTCTGGATATCTTTCACGGTAATTAGTCCTTTTAATACGTTGCTCTCGCCCATCACCAGTACCTTTTCAATTCGATTCTGATGAAGCAAACGTTCCACTTCTTCCGATGAAGCGCCTTCCCTTACCGTTACCAATCGCGCTTCTGGCGTCATGACTTGAGACACTGGCGTTTCCATGTTCTTTTCGAAACGCAGATCCCTACTCGTCACAATACCAACGACCCGGCGACCATCAACCACGGGAACGCCGGAAATATTGAAGCGTTGCATCAAAGCGAGAACATCACTTACTTTTGCCTCCCTACTAACGGTGACGGGATCACTGATTACTCCACTTTCGTATTTTTTAACGCGATTGACTTCTTTTGCCTGCTGTTCGGGTGGAATGTTTCGGTGAATCACTCCGACCCCTCCTTCCTGCGCAAGACAAATAGCGGCATCTGCCTCGGTCACGGTATCCATCGCAGCTGAAACCAGCGGAATATTAATGGAGAGATCACGCGTAAACTGTGTTTTTAGATCAGCGTCACGAGGCAGCGTTTCTGATCTGGCGGGGACGAGCAAAACGTCGTCAAAAGTAAGGGCTAAATCGATGTGTTCCATTCGAAGATTATACAGCAAGCGATTATCTAACAGAACCACGGACAGGCTAATCGATCCGTGTTTTCCGATAGAATCTATTCGATTATCTCGCATTTGACCAACACGGTCTTTTACATCGCTAGGCGCCGACATTCATCATCGATACACCCACCATTGGCATACCCAAAAGACTTTCTATTCGCAATCCGCATTTTGACCTCACTATTGACTTGTTCGGCTTGATTTTGGAATGGGCAATAGCGAAATGATCAATTACCACACATTGGAAAATAAATTAGATATCATGCTTCTTTCACCATTAACTAACATCGTGAACCTAACACTGGAAGATTAACCGCATTCGCGGTAACCTTGTATCTATGCTTTGAACTCGTGCTCACTACCTAGCTCCGCATTACCAACCCGACAAACTAAAGTGGTGTTTCCAAGCGTCACCCACAACCAACAATAGTAGTATCTGACAACGAATCGATGAAAGGATTATTGACAGCACTTAGAGCTGCCGGAGAGTCGACAAGATTAAGAATACTTGCGATTTTACGCACCAGTGAACTGACAGTATCAGAGCTCGTAGAGATACTGGACCAAAGCCAACCCCGCGTAAGCAGACACCTCAAACTTCTATGTGATTCAGGCCTACTGGAACGTTACCAGGAAGGCGCTCGAGTATTTCATCGCATCACTGATAATGGCAGCATGATCAGTATCGCCAAAGGATTACTCGAAATGTTGGACATCCCTGACCAAGAACTACTAAGAGACCAAGCAAGGCTGGACAACATTAAATCAAGGAATTCCGCACTTGCAGCGGCCTATTTTAAAAAGAACGCATTAGAATGGGACAGCATCAGAACTCGCATGGTCGATGATCTTGAGATCGAACAACGCCTCGTTAGCTTTATCAAAGCAAAAAAGCCGGCCGCACTCCTTGATCTTGGGACAGGCACAGGAAGAATGCTGGAAATTTTTTCCCCACATATACAACAAGGCATAGGTATAGATTCAAGCAGGGAAATGTTAACAGTCGCTCGAGCGAATTTGGATAGTGCCGGCGTAACAAACTGTACTGTGAGGCAATATGACATCAGGCAGCTTAACTTTCCGGACAATGCAGTAGACTCTGTGGTCATTCACCAAGTCTTACATTATCTGGATAGCCCAGAAGAGGTCATTCACGAGGTCGTACGTGTTTTGAAACCCAAGGGGCAACTTATTGTGGTCGATTTTCTACCCCATGACCTAGAGTTTCTACGAGAGAAACACGCCCACCGAAGATTGGGAATAACAGAACAAGCTTTACAACAATGGTGTAAACCAGACCGATGCAAACTAGTTTACTCTGAACAGCTCTCTACCAACGAGCAAACCAATTATAGCTCTTTGATTGTCGGACTATGGAACTTTGAAAAAGATTAAACATCGAACTGACTACTCAACTTGAAAATATACACACTAGCTGACAGGACAAAGCAACATCTTAGGATAACTTGTTTCCTGAAGACTCACAGTGTGGGTGGTGTCCTATAGATCCACCCAAATGTTTGTCATTTAAAACGCTTGATCACAAATAGCGTGTTCTCGTCCGATCTGTAAGATGGTGTATGATCCAAGCAGGAGTCGAAAAGATTAAGCGACCTTATTCAGGCTAACTCATAGCAATCCTAGCCAACCAAAAGAGCACGGTGATTAATGCTCATTTGCCGTATAATTCAAAGAATGTACCACCTAAAAAAAGCCCACCGTTTCTTGCCGATTTGTATCACTGCAATGAGAACCAATCTGGTTCAATCGATTTTAGCAATAACCTGTTGTTTACCACTGTTAGCCCTGAGTGATTCACTGGGCGATTTGGAACAAACTCCCATACCAAAAAGCAAACTCCTGCAATCAAGCCTCACCAAGGCAATAAATTATCAAATCGACAAAGATCATTATCTTGAATTACCCCTTGATGATGAGCTTTCCGGGCATGTTTTCGAACGCTATTTGGATCAACTAGACCCAGGTCGATTTTTTTTCACCCAAAATGATATTGATCAGTTTTCTGTTGCTAGACATAAACTAGATGACCACATTAAGTCAGGAATCATGGATGCCTCTTTCCTAATTTTTTCTATTTACCGCCAAAGAGTGGATGAACGAATCCAATTTGCTTTAGACCGCCTACGTCAGCCCTTTGACTTCGACAAAGACGAAACTTATCTACTGGACCGAGAAAACGCGCCTTGGGCTAAAGATCGAGAAATGTTAAACGAACTTTGGCGTAAACGTATAAAGAATGACTTGCTAATTTCTCGTTTATCCAAAGCTAGGAATCCTGAAAAGGAATCTAGGGATGTTTTTAAAATATTGGAGCAACGCTACACTCATATCGCAAGGCGAGTTCGGCAGCTTAAATCTGAAGATGTGTTTCAAACGTTTATCAATGCCTATGCTCGCTCAATTGAACCACATTCCGCTTACTTCACACCAAGAGTGGCCGAGAATTTCAAAATCGAAATGAGACTTTCCCTTGAAGGGATTGGTGCCGTATTACAAACCGACAACGAATACACATTAATTAATCGAATTATTCTAGGTGGCCCTGCAGACATTGACGGTCGACTTTTAGCTGACGATCGTATTATCGGCGTGGCGCAGAGTGACTCTGAGCTCGTGGATGTCATCGGCTGGCGGCTGGATGACGTCGTTGATCTTATCAGGGGAGCCAAAGGCACTGAAGTTAAGCTCGAGATCCTCCCAGGCGAACAAGGGCTGTACGGTGAGCCTGAAACCATTTCGTTGATAAGAAACCAGATAAAGCTCGAAGAAAAAGCAGCTAGGAAAAAAATCATTAACGTCGCTTCTGGTGATAACGAGTTAAAGATCGGTATTATCGATCTTCCAGCTTTCTATCACGATTTTGAGGGGAAAAGAAATGATCCCGATTTTCGTAGCACGACCCGGGACGTCAGGAAGCTGCTGGACGAATTTAGGGAAGACGGTATTGATGGGCTTATTGTCGATTTACGAGGGAATGGAGGTGGCGCACTTCCCGAAGCAATTGCATTGGCGGGATTATTCATTCCAAAAGGACCCATCGTGCAAACTCGATATACACATGGCTATACCAGAGTCGGCTATGACCCGGACCCCAAAGTTGCCTATGGTGGTCCGCTGGCCGTACTCGTTGACAGATACAGTGCTAGTGCCTCCGAGATCTTTGCTGGTGCCATTAAAGATTATGGACGGGGCCTGGTCATTGGCGAAACCACTTTTGGCAAGGGCACAGTTCAAAGCCTGATCACACTTGGCAATAAAGTGGATCTCGGTCAGTTAAAAATAACCACGGCCCAGTTCTTTCGGGTCAATGGAGAAAGCACACAACACAAAGGTGTCATTCCAGACATCATCTGGTACACCTCTGAACTCGATGCGAATGTTGGCGAGCGATCATTTGAAAATAGTATTCCATGGAGAAAAATTAAAAAAGCAAAATACTCTCCGTTTCAACCAGTAAAAGCAGTTAATACTTTAGAGTACGTTAAAGAGTCTCACCAACGGCGAATTAGTGACCACCCTGAATTTAACTATATTCAAAAGATCAGCACCCTAAACAAACAAAGAAGAGAGGAGAAACTTCTCACTCTGAACGAAGAAAAAAGAAAGGCGGATCGAGAATGGTTAAATCAACAAACCCTTCAATTGGAAAATGAACGACGAGATGCACTAGGGAAAGAGACCTTCGAAACCATTGAAGCGTTAGACAAATTTTACTCATCCAGCGACAAGGATGATGATAACGACGATCCTTTTCTTATCGAAGGCGCGAAAATTCTCGCTGACTATTATCTCACTGCCAAAGACCCCATTGCCGAATCCAATCTCGCGAACCAAGCTCAAAATAGCAATATCGAATTGTTAACCAATTAATATCAGAGAGCTCAACAGTATCAATGACCCGCATTCTTACAAAGCTTTTTGTTTTCTCACTCAGTTGGAGACACCAAGTCATGTAACATTTCCCGAATTGTCAGAACGGGCATATAAGTGTTAGAAAATAGCGAAATTCCTTCATCATTTTGACGACGTATCGGTAGAGAGGCTTACAAACGACTTAGAGAAAATTCGTTTCTTGGACGATACGTTTTATACGCCATCGACCATACTAACAACAGAATTTGGTGACAGACAATCCATTACTGATCTTCGACTACAGTTAGAATCCAATGTCGAAGTAAAACTGATCGTTAATAATTTCAACGCTTAAAGATGCAATTTTCCAACTTTTCCAATCATTTCGACACAGATAGCGGGATTCTGCAGTTGATGACCGATCTAGGCCAATCGGTAAACCCTAATATCGAATGCCAAATGCTGGGGGGTGGAAACCCAGCAGCGATTGAGAAAATGGAAGAGGTCTTCCGCCAGGAGATGTCTACGTTTATGGAAGAAACAGGACAGTTCGAAAGCATGATCGGAAATTATGATTCACCACAAGGTAGCCGGCGATTCATTCACGCACTCATAAATCTGTTCGATCAGATTTATGAGTGCCAAGAAACAGGCCAAAAGAGTATTCACCCTCAAATTACAGAAAAAAACATTGCTATTACTAATGGGAGCCAGTCCAGCTTCTCGATTTTATTTAATCTTTTCGCTGGCAAGTTTCCGGATGAAACAATCAAAAAAATCTTACTACCGATGGCTCCAGAGTATATCGGTTACAACGATGTGGGACTCGGTGACGACGCTTTGTTTATTGCCAATAAACCCATTATCGAACACCAGATTGATGATCCTCTTTTTTTCAAGTATCGAGTTGATTTTGATAACATCGAGATTTCAAACTCAATAGGGGCTATTTGTGTATCAAGACCGACGAATCCGACAGGGAATGTAATCACTGATAAAGAGCTTGACCAATTAAGCCAAATGGCAGCAGACGCAGGAATACCGTTAATTCTGGATGGCGCTTATGGCCTCCCCTTTCCGAACATCATATTTAGCGAAGTGCGGCCGATTTGGAATGAAAACACCATTTTATGCTTGAGTCTCTCAAAGCTTGGCTTACCTGGCGTTCGCACTGGAGTAGTAATCGCTCATGAAAGGGTTATTGAAAAGTTGACCAGTGCAAATGCTATCTACAACTTGTCCCCAGGTCGATTCGGACCCGCTCTAGTAACAAGGCTCTTCGAGAGCCAAACTCTTATTCCACTTTGTAAGGAAATCATTAGGCCCTATTATTTAAAAAAATCTCAACACGCCATCTCTTTGATCAAAGAAAGTATGGATGATTTGCCTGTTCGTATCCACTTGTCTGAAGGCGCCATTTTCCTTTGGCTTTGGTTCGAAAATCTACCAATATCTAGTGAAGTGCTCTACCACAGATTGAAACAAAGAGGTGTCATGGTGATATCAGGCCATCACTTTTTCCCCGGTCTCACTGAAGAGTGGACGCATAAACACCAATGCATACGAGTTTCCTATGCCGCAGAAAACACTCAACTTGTTAAAGGAATAGAGATTATCGCCCAGGAAGTTCGCACCGCTTATCATTCTGTTTGAAGAAACACTATGTCAAAGTTACAAGTTTTTGACCCCGAAAATGATACTAAAATACCATTCCTTAGAGGAATGCTAACAAAATCATTGCAATTGGCGGGCTTGGGTTTCGTGGAAGCCTATCGGGTGGCAACAGAGATAAGAGAAGATTTTGATGACACTGATGTGGTCACGACAAATGAGCTTCGCGGACGAATCGTTGAAATTCTAACAGAAGACCACCCTGGTGCTGTACTTGTTCAGTATCAGCAGAAATCTAATGTGCTCTCTGAAAATCTGATGGTGGAATCGAGCGATGGAGTACTACGTCCCTTTTCTCGCGGTATGCATACGCAACGCCTCGAAAGTAGTTCGTTGCCCAAAGACAAATGCAACGTTATTACACGCAGAGTCCATCGGGCTTTGACGAAAGAAAACATTAAACAAATTACTACCCGGGAACTAACTTCTCGTACCTACAAGGCAATAGAAGAGGAGCTAGGTCAACAATCCGCAGATTTTTATCTAATTTGGTACGACTTCCTACACAACAGTTATCCACTGTTGTTATTGATCGGCGGCATACCCGGATCTGGGAAGAGCACGATTGCCACCGAAGTTGCTAATCGTTTAGGAATAGTCAGAACGCAATCCACAGATATGTTACGGGAAGTGATGAGAATCATGATTCCCGAAAAACTGGCTCCCTCATTGCACACGTCTTCTTTTAAAGCCGGAGAAGTCTTACAAAAAACGGACCTATACGAAACCAGTGATAAAAACAGCTTACTGTACGGATTTCAGCGTCAAACTGAAATGGTGGAAGTCGCCTGTGAGGCGGTTATCCAGAGAGCACTCAATGAAAAGGTATCAATGATTCTAGAAGGAGTACATATCCGACCGAGTCTACTTTCCCACATTACCAGCCTTGAGGCCGTGGTTGTACCCATTTCTCTAGCAGTATTGGATAAACAACAACTGGTCAGATACATAAAGGGTCGATCCGACTCGAACAAACAGAGGAGAGCACAGCGCTATCTCGATAACATCGAAGACATCTGGCAACTACAAACAGTACTACTTTCAGAAGCGGACAGTGAAGATATAGAGATCATCAATAACATTGATTTGGAAGAAACCATTACTGATGTTATCAAAGTCATCATTCAGACTATCTCTGTCATCTATCGCGGCAAAATAAAATCATTAAGGACAAAGTACGTATGACGTCAACCAAAAAAGGAATCATCTTTATTCTCGATGGTTTAGGTGACCGACCTAGTAAGGAGCTAAATGGAAAAACTCCTTTGGAATTCGCAGACACGCCTAATCTTGACCGACTTGCTGCTAGCGGTCAGTGCGGTTTAATGGATCCACTTCTACCAGGACTCCCTGTTGATACCCACACTGGTGTAGGCATTTTATTCGGCCTTCCACCCCAGTACGCCACCGAGCTTTGTCGGGGGCCCATCGAAGCCGCTGGCATCGGCTTACCGATGAAAGATGGAGATCTCTTATTTCGAGCCAATCTTGCCACAGTTTCACGAAATGGTGATCGTTATCAGATCAATGATCGACGAGCCGAAAGAATCAATGATGAGGTCGAAGTGCTTTGCCAATCACTACAGGACATCCAAGTAGGTGAGAGTATTTATGCCAGCCTTCATCCTGCAACTCAACATCGTTGTGTTCTTTTATTGCGAGGACCGGGTTTATCAAATCAAATCAGTGATACTGACCCTGGAGGAAAGCACGTTTTCAAAGGTATCCAGTCTTGTATCCCCTTAAAAAAGAACGACTCGAGCGCAAAAACCACAGCGGACGCGATCAATGTGTTCACGGAGCTTTCTCATAAAGTGCTTGATAAACATCCGCTCAATATTAAACGCCAATCACAGGGAAAACTGGCTGGGAATGCCGTCCTCACTCGAGGAGTCGGTTTTTACCAAGACCACACTAATCTCATTGATCACTTGAAGCTGAAAGCGGCTGTTGTCGCTGGAGAAAGTACGATCCTAGGTTTAAGTAACCTTTTTGGATTCACGTCCATTACTGAGGATACTTTTACTTCACTAACAGATACAAACCTTGAGTTAAAAATACGCCGCGCAAAAGACATGCTACAGAGTCATGATCTTGTGTATGTTCATATTAAGGGAACAGATACTGCAGCCCACGACCGAGACCCAGCGTTAAAAGCATGGTTCATTAATCAATTCGATAACGCGATAGGAAAAGCAGGCCTTGAAAATCTAGTGATCGGTGTTTGTGCCGACCACTCTACTGACTCCGTTCGAGGTGAACACAATGGTGACGCCGTTCCCATACTGCTTCAACATGCTGAAAGTCGAATTGATCAGGTCAGGAGATACAATGAAACTGATTGTAGCCAAGGCGCACTGGTTCGACTAACTGCCCAGTCATTTTTACTCACGATGCTTGATGCCATGGGGCAATTAGGTGTAGAAGTTTAGACCAAATCTGACACCGTATTAAATCAATCCGAGCGAAGCGAGGGTTGATTTAATGAGAGTTACCCGTTTTGATGTAGTTACCAAACAATATCAAAACACAACGAGGTAA
>WLWI01003747.1_pt1 | contig 13021 bp, 9 predicted proteins | sample 6701501 | NCBI WGS metagenome assembly WLWI01 (sample SAMN12718690, study PRJNA515312) | sponge metagenome | isolation source: marine sponge | host: Mycale hentscheli | place: New Zealand: South Island, Marlborough, Capsize Point | collected 2014-11-01
GCGCCTACACTAAAATAACAAAAATACAGAAATACATACAATGCTTATAATACACACATAAATGTCCTTGTATGACACACACACAAATGTTCTTAATCTTCATGCTTTCTCTTCTATCTTCTCTCTGCCTTCATCTCTTTCTCTTTCTTTCTCTTGTCTGTCATCTTCTCTGTCTCACTTCTCAATCCTCCGCCCACAAACTCAAAAACTCTTGTTTAATTCTACCACGTTGCTTCCCCACAAGCATTGATTTCAGACAAATAAATACAAGAAATTAACTGAAGAACTGCCACTTTTTTTCCTATGAGCATGGTTTTAGACAGATAAATCCAGGCAATTAATTGAACGGTGAATACTGTGAATTTTAATAAAATTCCTGATATAACATTGTAACAAACTTATGTGATCGTTGCCCAGGTAACAACCTTGGATTAAAAAAGTTACTCCCCTGTTTTATTCCCCTGTTTTATTCCCCTCCGATCACCTGCTGGGGAATAAATATTTTTACCCCAAATCGAGTTTAAATTTTACGCAAAAAAAAATTTGTCGACAAAAATAGAGTAAAATGCACAAGAGATGCATCATTGTTTATTTTAGCTATAAATGAAAATCTAGTTTGTTTGTTTGTTGTTGTTGTTTTTTACTGGTACCTTTTTGAACACAGTAAAGACCAATAACAAAAGCAGATATTGTTGTTTTGAGGGAAAAAATATGTCCAGTTAATGCAGCGAGGGTCATTCCAGAACACCGACAACAAGGTAAGTGTATTTCGTTCCCTTTTCACATTCAAACATAATATAGAACCATATGAAAATCATTGAGATTCACAAGACAAGACTTTATACTCTAATAAATAATTCTCTGTGTCAGTTTTTTTTTACACATGAATAGAGTAACCATTTAAAGAAAGCTTCATAACTATAATAATATAAAATACAATGGGAACTCTCACAATTATTGCTAGATAAACCGCCCGAGGGATGGCTATCAGCAATAATTTCTGGAACCCGTGGTTTAACTATTACAAATCTTATAACCTTGAGTTAGGGAACTGCTAATCAATTTTGTGTTCCGATTTGCATCTTACAAAAAGATTATTTACTTGGATAAGACAATTACATGAACTACAAAATACAATAACATATATGTGTGGATAGCATGTAATTGTCATAGTATAAAAACATGGATTAAGTAGAAACATGATCACAACTTATTTATCACACACCAAAAATGATAGTTTTCTGTCATTTTAAAGTGATTTCTTTCATCCTTGTTGTTGTTCTCCTGAAAAAAATTCACAAAAATGGTCTTACATTTATATATTTTCTAATCAATTGTCAGTACCACAATTACACAAATCAATCACAACAATGATAGCATTGCAAAAAAGTATTGAAACACCATAATATTTTTTTTATAAAAAATATTATTTATATAGTATTATGCATAAGTCTATAGCTAACACTGAATTGTATTCTAACTACATCACAATTATAACAATTGTCTTTAGTCATTATTTCATAACATTATTCCATTTATTTCTAGCAGCATATTTCATCCTTCATTATATACCCCACTGGTTGCCCAATACTTTTCTGCAATCTAGATCATATTTTGTTTTTTAATCTAATTTTAAATATTTTGCAGCATAACGAATGTCTTATCAAAACTATTCCAACTATTCGCACCAGCTATTCAAAATCAATTCAGAAAATGAGAATTCAACATAACGTATTCCCCTAAGGTAAATTTTGAGGAATTATCAGTTTATATTTTGATAAAAAACATTTAGTTTTTTAGGCAAAAATAGTTTCTGGTACAATATATATTAATAAATGTACAATATAAACAGTATGACAATAAAACCCTCAACAAACTGATTAACAATTCAGGGGCTTATAACTTTTCCGTGACAACAACACCACAAATAAAAGTGTTCCTTGTGTATCATTTATGTATGACAATAATTTTTATATATATGCTTGCTGATAATTTGTTTTATAGCAATGAAAAAATAATTGTCATGATAAATTTAGTACAATAACCATTCAATAGTCATACTATGCTTCCCCTCTTCTCTTTGAAATTCTTCATATAATCACTGCAATCTCCTGTAACATTAATTATCTTACCTTTTAATGAGGATGCATGCTACTATAGAACCTATTATATGAATGATGAGTGCTAGGAGTGCAAGGAGTGCAAGGAGTGGTAGGAATTCTAAAATATATAAATTCGGTCAGTTTACAGTATACAATTATACAACAATACAAGCATTTGTAACATATCTTAGAAAAGGGAATATAAATATTACAATTTTAATCAATATTCTCTATAGCTATGACACTGCACATAATTGTAAAAATAACTGTCTAGTAAAACAGCCTTATTTTCTTAGAATTGTTCATATAAATAGCTGTGTATGATGATTGTCCATAAATGTATATACTGAAATGATTAAGTCAACATAAATAATTCTTTGTGTTTTTTTTTTCAACATAAGTAATCCTTTGTGTTGTTTTTTTCCAACATAAATAGTTCTTTATGTTGTTTTTTTCTGAACTACTTTTTCTGGAGCTAGCTACAAGTATACTTGATTTGATTTTGCAATCTTCCAATATTGATAAATGATAAGTGAGCAGGTAATAGTTTAGCCAGTTTTAATTTAAATGAATGAATGAATGAATGAATGAATGAATGAATGAATGAGTGAGTGTGGGAGGGAGGGAAGGAGGGACGAAGCGAGGGAGGGAGGGAGGGTGGGAGTGAGTGAATGAATGAATAAATGAATGAATGAATGAATGAATGAATGAATGAATGTTCAACTCACTACAGTATAACTATATAACAGCATTGTATAAATAGTTGAATCAATATGACATGCAGTAATTACTTCCTTGAGGTGTCAATTTTAGGGCCTGCTGGATTATTCTAAAAATATTTAAAAGTATTCTGTTTTTATTCTAAAAAGTTCAGTTAAAAAGAAAAAAAATTTGTTCTTACCTCTCGAAGCTCTACAAGTAAGTGTTAAGCAGTAGGTAGCATAACTTGAAAAGTTACATTTCAGAACACTTTCAAGTTAGTTTTGGTAAAGGCTTTTTATTATATGTATTAATAATATTAACCCTTTAACACATATAGTATATAATGATATTGTTAATTAAACAGCTTTGGCATGCTCTGGACTCATGATACTACCAAACGTGAGTACCCTATTAAAAAGATAAGATTACCATTACCTTTATTGCTGGGTTTTTCTATAGAAATTTTTTCTGTAGGTATAAAAATTAACGTCTTATTTTTGTTGCTAACATAAATGGCAACATAATACTCAGAGTTATATATTATTTTAAATTTAAATGAAGCTGAGCAATTTCTTGTACTGACATTGATTTTTCCACTTTTTTCATTAGAGTTAATTATAATGAACTGGTATATATCACTGATGGCAAATCTTGAACATAGGCAAAAAGAATCGATTGTAACTTCCTCATTATTATTATTCCAGCACTTTGAAATAGAGCGATTGACACCTACAAAAACAAGCAAAATATCAACATTATTAATGTCAATATTATACTTACTAATATTGGGTTCCATATGTGATACAACAATAGGATCCACAGCTGGATATACGTAACCGTCCTGTAAGAGGCCATTACTTCTTACATCAAACGCTGTCAAGAAAATGTTATTCATTGACTGTTTCAAAGTATAATTTTGGGAAATGGCTCTATCAAGGTATAAAAAATAATGATTATTGTCTTCAGACTGGAAATGTAGCAATGCTCCCATAGCTGATGAGTTTTGTAAGTAAATTACACATAAATCATTTTGCTGCTGATCATAACTGATATTCTGAATGTCATGTGTGCCTGTAAAATAAAAGAACAACACAATACATTTATATACGGTATAAAATTATGAAAACCCCTGATCATTAAACTAGTTATAGCAAAAAATTTGTAGCCATCTTCATATTTCTGATCTGTAATATTGAACAATATTAAATATATGGAACATACTTAACCATTTTTTATGAACATAGTATCTATACAATCTAGAACAGAGAAAATTTCAAAATTTTGATCACATTTGCTAAAATGAACTTACTGATATCATTCAGTGTGATTTGCTCATAATAACTTTTCAAATAAAGTTGTAGCAAATAGCGACGATTACTGAAAATGCTAGAACTTATGTCAAGTATTATCACGCTGTATTCATTGCAGTTGCTGGACACTTGTATATTATTTTCAGTGATGTTAAATTTATCCGTTTCATTATACTTGTCCTTTAGAATTACTCCATCAATATTACAAACAGCTGGAGACTATAGGAATAAATAAAATTATATATTATACCAGATGTCACCAAGTTTATATTACAAAATTGTCAGGAAAAAAACAATTACATATAAGAACATTCACAAGGAAAAAAAACACTGGAATTTCCTGCCACAAGATTAGTGCAGTCTGATCATATATCCTGCACATTTTCCAAAACCGGCCAAACTTCCTGAAATGAAGGATAGAGCTTTCTATCCTACAGTCAATCCTGAGCTCTCCTACATTTTCAGCAAAATTGCAGGGCTACAGCAAGATAGTATACCAAACTACATTCCACTTTTTTCCAGTAATTATTACATGTCACTTCATTAAATCATTAAGTCAATTCATGCCTTACATCCATGTTTTGATGCTATGTCTTATATTTTTTCATATGTAACTAAACAACAAATATATTTGAAAAAACTTATTTATGGTTGTTCTCTGCAATTATTTGCATTAGTGTTTGTGTCTTGACTATAATGAGTTGTCATTAAGAGACTATTTTATTACAAGTTATTGTGTTTGTGTTGGATTATTAGCTAATTAGAATATAAGAGGTTTGGTTTCAGCAATTTTCTATTAAAGTATAATAATATATATACTTAAGCATTTGTTACATATCATAAATTTTCACTAGTAATCAAAAGTATAACACGTTACCTTGACTTGTGAATTTTAATCAGTAAATCAACACTCCTGATAAAAACTTTTCTAACAAAAAAATATTGGTCCTAAAGTTTTTACGCTAAGAAATCACATACCAAGAATATTTGGAATATATAATGATCTTTGGCAACATATGTTCCACTGGTGCCCAAAAATTCAATAGATTCTGAATTAAAAAATATATAATAATAATTATTTTTATCTCTATAATTATTTACAACAATAAAATTAAAACAATATGCCCATTAATATACCAATTAAACTTTAAAATTACTTTAAAATTACTCTATAATCAAATCCCATGACTTGATACACTATCCTTCCTATAAATTTGACCAAAACTTGAGAATAAGAAAATGTCACTTCTGATTCTTACTTCTGAAGTATTATAACAAAATGAAGAATGACAATGTAGGAGAAAGCATGAAATCACTGATGATAAAAATATAACAATGTACAGATGCAAATGTATATTCTCTTGCTGCCGCTAGGCGGTCATGCGGTCATGCGGTCACGCACCTGGCACAGCCTGGATGCCTGTGTACTAAGCAGGCACTATGAGCTGTGCTAGCAAAGCTCATGGAGCTGGGTTAGGAACTGCAGGAGAACAGGACTATCCCCACAGCAAGTGGTATAGGCATCCCGAACTAACCTAGATTATTGCTGTTTCATGAGAAATGCCTTCAATTTGCATCCCCAAAATTTTCATGTACCTTATCACGGATGGGTGGACTAAGGGTGGGATTAATGGGAGGCAGAGGGAAAAAAATGATATGGAAAGTGGCCTGAGTGGGGCTTAAACTCAAGACATTAGGCCCTGAGCCAAGGACACAACCATTACACCATCAGCCTCATATACATACATAATACATGCAAACATGCATGCATGCACGCATGCATTCATACATACCTACATACCTACATACATACATACATACATACATACATACATACATACATATACATACATACATACATACATACATGCTAAATTACTTCAATATTCTTATTGTAATAAAATACTTTTTATCTTGTAGGCCTCACATTAAAATTATATACCTGTCTGTAATGCGGATATAATGTCTGATGAAGTGTTTCCTCTTCCTGCACTATTAGATGAAGTCACTGTTATATTGAACGAAACACAGCTAGCATTGATTGGTATATAATTAGGAAGAACTGCAAGAACAAAATTGTCTGAAGTTGTAGTGTTTACTATACTTGAATGTAAATCATTCACTTCAACCATATATTTTAAATCATCAGAGTCCCTTGTAGTCATTAATGAGAATACAGGGTCCCAGTCTATCTCAATAGTTCCATTCATTAAACAGCTGATATTGAAATTAATTGAAAGATTTGGTACGGCATCTGGAATGCCTAAAAATAGTCCGATATAATTAAAATTTACAAAAAACACAATTGAAGTTATAATTATATTGTCTACTAATTAAATACTTGGTGTTTTTTGTTTTTTTTTGCTTTTTTGTTTTTTTTGGTTGACAATGTGTATGTGTTCCAACTCCAAAAGTTGTACAGGAAACATAAGTATGAAAAAATTGTGCTCAAATTTAGAACACAGTATCCATAATGTGATTTTAAAAAAAACAGATGAAATTTTAATTGCATTTACAATAGCCATTTCATTCTCTTCATGCTATTGTGATCATATATTCTATCTCTCTTCTCAGGTTTTTTCATATTTTTTATTATAAAATTTAAAAATATTTGACTGTAACTAGGTTAGATAGAGTTAGATAGATTCAATGAAACCACACTTGAATTGTACAGTGGTTAGGGATAATAGGCTGAGTCAGCAGAACATGTACCCCCATTTCATTTGATGCGACCCTTCCCCCGCAAAGCAGTAATAAAGGGTGCGGCTATGCCAGACTAGGTTTGAACCACAATTTCAGCCAAACATTATTTATTATTCTGCATAGTTTAAGAAAAAAACTTTAAAATGGAAGGCAATGCATCTAATAAGCAGGAAAAGGCATGAAAGATATTTTAAACTGTGATAGTTAAGAGTATTTGTTAAAAATTACCTTGTACTCGAAAAATGGATTTTGTTGAATTACATTGTGCATTAGAATACTTCACTGAACAGAAAATTTCAGTATTGTTGTTTTCTATTGAAGTCATGTAAATTTCCAGAATTTTTAGTACAGATGGTAGCTCTGAAACAAGTAACTGGACATTACTTGCCGTATCCTCAGGGTATATTTTTCCGTTTATATACCAGGTAACGTTAACATTATCTTCAAAATTCCATCCATCACATACGTAGATGTACCTCCTTCCCAGAGTACCCACAAAATCAGTATAATTGGGGGATAAATTGGCTTCACAGAATTCTATTAAGAAATATTATATTGATATACTGCAGATCTAGTAGTCACTAAAGTAGTAGCTATTTGCAGACTTAATACTTTGTTCACTTTGATAGTATAAGTTACCTTGAGCAGCAATGGCATCAAAAATAAAGGCCAGAACAAAACACATTTCTAAGGCCATCATTCTTTGCACAACAGTCAGGGGGAAAATAACACATTAAATGGTTACAGGTGAAGTGGTATCATCCTAATATGTCACAATCAGAAGTAAGACCTTAGATTACTGTACAAAAACATGTGCAATGAATATTCTTTTTGTTATTCATAATAATACTTTGTCATATTATAACACATGCCATGAATTCTATGTTGCAGCTATTCATTGTCTTTAGATCATGCAGTGTTTTTGATAAAAATTCAAATTTGCTTGGACTTGTGTGAGAAGTTTGAGTATTCCAGGTGAGTGGGAGTAAACTGGTGTCTATATAATTATATACATAGTGTATGTGTTGTGAATTTAAGGATATTTATAGTTTATTTCACAAGACTAAAATTTTAAGAAATATATTTTGATGTATGCAAGAAAAATGTCATAGTTTGTCATATATCTTCTTCTTTCCAACCGTATCTTTTGCAAGTTCTTTACCTTTTAATAAAATAATACTAGCGGGTAGAAATTTGTTATAGATTATTAATTTGCAGGGAAATCTACTAATATAACCTGAGCATAGTTTTATTGTTAGGTATCCAAAATATTATTACAATTCACCCAGTGAATGAATAACATGAAAATGTAATCATTTTTTTATGTAGTAGACAAAACACAAATGTATCATTTTGTACTTAAATCATAATATTATTTGCTGTCAAAATAAATGTCAGAAAACAACAACTATAATTCTTGATAGGTATTAACCATAAACAACATTATAAATATAATTTAGTATTCATTATGTAACATAAGCCTTACAAGACACATACAATGAATGCTATATTTGTGCATTATTCATTTGTTTACTACAAGAAGTTCAGTTGAGGTGAAAAAATAGAATTAGTTGGAGAATGTTGAACACTACAAAGACTCTAGGTGAGTGGAAGCATTGTATTGTCCATTTATTGTATCACTTGAAGCCTTATAACACAATGTATAGCTATCTATTACCAGAAACAGATCTTAACTGTAACTATTGGCTTAATTTTCTCTACACAGTTTTCATGTGTATTCTTATGGTAAATTATCTTATTTTAAACTTCCCATAGTACAATAATGTCAAGCAAGTAAACTTAAAGCTAGCATTCAATGTAGAAGACAGAATTTACTTGAACTTGAGATTCCCTGACCAAATTAGAAGTCTACTAAGGAGCTTTTGCTGTGCTAGTTAAATAATTGCGTTACTATTGCCATGATAGCATAGGACATAAAGAACTCTACACATATCAAGCTCATGCAAGCATTTGAACTGCTATTCTGTTGTTTTCTGAATTGATGCTTATCATGTCTAGAATTTCCTCCCTTACAATTACTGTAACTTGGAAATTAGACCAGCTTTATTTACAATGAATCAGTAGCTATCTTCACGTAAGGTTTTCAAATAACCTAACTGTAAAAGGTGGGGTGTTAAATTACACCTCATGAGGTGTAATACAGCCAGTGTTGTACAAACACAGTTTTTTAAGGGTATTTCTATAAAACTGGCTAAAATGTAATGTATAACACTCTTGTTAACAATGCTTTTATCCAGGATAAGCACCGATTAGAGTATACCAATAATTGGAACATTTGTCTCACATAGACAGATTCTTTAAATTTAGTCTATGTAAGGATAAGAAATTATAAATACTTGTTATCTAATGAATATGTAATGTTTATTTTCTATGAGCTTATTAAGTGTTTATTGTAGTAATATTATTTCATTTTAAATACAAAATTAGCCTATGGTCAAATGCAGTTTGGCATTGTATTACAATAAAACTTTAAGAAAGTGGTAACAATTGTAGCCCATTAAGATTTTTCTAAAATACTTTCGGTTTTTTGTATTAAACAGTAGCAGATGGTGAATCCTTCCAAGCTAATTTCGATGGCTGTACCGATTTGGAAAGTTATCTGTATCAAAATTATCTTTCAAATGGTACTCTTAGACAATAGACAGCTTCATTCCTACCTATATGTATTAAATAAAGAAGCACACAAAAATTACATTCTATAATCACAATAAATAATATATTAAAATGAAAGCTACACTGAAGAATTCCTGGCAGGTCAAAGTACAAGTGAAAATGCTTTAAACTTATATATTATTTACAATCTGTTCTATTTTACTTTGTTAAAGGTACAACATGAACACAGTGCTTTTTGTGACCTTGATATCAAGTCTGAGTTTCTTAAATGGAGGTAAATACATTCCATATTATAAATAAAACCTTAAGTTTCATTAAAATAACAAGATACTTATATAATTTATTGATTTTGCAGAACCCTTGTATTTGGAACCTAGTGGAATCCTAATCAAATATCTTGGAGATGACCAAGGCTTAGTATGTCATCATTCAATCGAAGGCAGACCTATGTGGCTTGCTAATGGATCATTGCTGGAAAACTCTTCTAATTCTATAAATCAATTTGTCCAATTTATAAATAACCCACCAACATTTAATCTTTCTGAAATAGTTATTATTAACATGACTGAAATAGTAAATGGTTCTCAAATTGAATGCTTCATTGAAACTTCAACATCTTCAGTTTTTTCTAACCAAATTACTTTACTATTACAAGGTAAATCTTTATATTTTATCAATAAAATTATGCAATAGTTAGCTAACATAAGTTATGAGTTTTAATAGTACAAAATGGCAAGCAATCAGTAAAGCAGAACTGCACCTATTCTACATTCATTAAATTGAGCACATTGATTAGAACATTGAACTAGTTTTTCACTTCAGTTATAGTAGAAGTTGAAGAGCAGTCTTTGGCAGAATATTTGAATGAAATTGAATTTGCTAACTCATTATCTTATTTATGATCATAAAGCTCCCCGTGCTATTTTAATTATTGTTGAAAAGTCTCCTAACATTGATTTATCATTGTCACATAGCTTCTAACTGGTGTGAAATGGAAAGCTATTAGCCAGCAAATTCAACAAGAAGAGCTTCACATTAAATCTATTAATTTTTTATAACTATTTATTACGTATTACCTGCTTTAAAATTTAATTATAATATATTATTTGTGAAATGCTATAATCGTGCAAGTTCACAAGTTGTAAATATGCTTCTTTTTGCCTACTATATTTCAAACACTAACATGATAGAATTATGACAGGTCAGTTATGATCACTTTAAAAATTACTCATTTTTGGGGTCATTAGTGTTTGTGATTGCATATTAATTAAATGAAATAGCAATACAGAAGGTTAGAAGAACACATGTTGTGGTTTGAAACATATTTGGAATCTCCTACTATATGGTCACTTTTACAACCTTAAAAGAGCATTACCAATCATACAGACACTGAAAGGCATTTAGTACTTACAACAATAGCATTTTCAATTTATATACCATTGCAATATGAATTTATATTAGAGTGCTGCTAGTGCAACAACTATACAAATAAACGTTCAAGATATTTAGTCACGAATCACCATGACAAATACAGTTCACTTCACTGAAGCCTATTAATTACACCAATAGGAAAATTAAGGCTGAAGTAGCCTGCATGAGGAAGACTTAAAGAGTCACTGGAGTGGAAGGACTATACAATTTCCCTATGGAATAAGAAGAGTCATAGAGACTGTAAGTCTAGTATGAAAAAAAATTAAATAAAAGCTAAAGACTATCTCATGTCAGCTTACTTCTATTACCGTATTTGTCACGGTGATTCGTGACTAAATAGCTTGAACATTTATTTGCACAGAGAATTAAAGACTGTCATAGTCTTGTAAGATTAAAATAGACTTATATAAAAGTATTTGTTGTCATGTGACATTTCAATTTTTATGAACCTTTTCACTAATATTTCAAGTTATTAAATATACACAGTTAAAATACTTTAGTTATATTTTATAGGAAGTCTACAAGCTATTGGGAATCTACAGTATACAGTTTATGATAACTATTTGCAGATAACCTGGTCACCACCATTTGCACTCAAGAGTCAAATACTCTACCTAGTGTCAGTACTAAATCAAACTTCTCAAAGTGCTAATACCATTATTGTAACAGAAAATAGTTATGAAATTTATCCCATTATGTCACATTTAATCACATGTGATGACTTCTATGTCACTGTTACACCTAAAAATAAAATTGGATTTGGGGATAATAATACCCTATTAATTCAATCAAAAGGTAATTGTTAGTCTTTTTGCATTCACAATAAATTATGTCAAAGCTTTGTTGTTGTTGTTTTTATAGCTATATTGGACAGCAATGCCACTGCAATATTTACTGGAACTCAAAATGTTGATGTTCTTGTTGGAGTTGTAAGTGAATAATATCTATATCTGTCTGTCTGTCTGAATGGAGACAGACAGACAGACAGACAGACAGACATACAGACAGACAGACAGACTGACAGACAGACAGGCAGACTGACAGACAGACAGGCACACAGACAGACAGACAGACAGACAGACAGACAGGCTGATATACAGACAGACAGACGGACAGACACACAGTTAGATATTATATAATAATATTTTATTTATTGCAGAACACATTTATTTGCTCTATATCCAATATGACAGTCATGAATATTGACCTTGATACAGTGACTGTATTAAATTTTTTCGGTAAAATCATGAGATACGAGATTATTGGAGGCCCACATTATGTGCTAAACTTACAATTGGAGAAAAGATACATGTATCAGGTAGAAATGACTTTAAATAATAACAAAGGAAATCTATCACGGACATTTGACATTAGTAAGTTGAATAAAAGTATGGATGTGACAAACATTTCCTGCTACCCTTGGTTAGTATTTATCATCCATGTCAGCCAGTCTCTATCATATAACATAATGTAGCTATAACTTTCTTTGAGAAACTCAGACCAAGTTAAAATGCTGCTGCACATAATTCACGAATTATTGTAAAACAACATAATATTATATCTTACTCTGATATTTTTGAAATTAATTACAATTAATTTAACTAATTTAGACTCTTAATTATGTAACACAGATACCCACCAAATTGTTGATGTTACAACAAGTGAACATGACGGAAATCTCTATTTAACTACAGTTTATGCCAATCCTGATGAGCGCTCTAGTGGAGGCTACATAATGCTACTATTCTGTCAAAATTATAATTGCAATATTTTCAATTACTCTAATTCAATATTACTATCCACTTTCGGCGCACAAGAAGTAAGGATTAATTACAAACATTATTATCCAGGAAACTATACTGCTTTTGCTTTTGACACAAATGTTAATGGATCAATCAGGCCTACAGAATTAAATGTAGCTTATTCCATTCCACCAAAAGTAGTACAACTTACAATGGGATCACTATCAGGTATCTTCTTTCTCAAAATATTGATTACACATCAATACATACATTATTCATTTGATACAGGAGAATATCACGAGTCTGTTGGCTTAGTATTTACGCGAGTGCCGCAGGCACGAGCGTAAATACCACCAATCAGACGAGTGATATTCTCGGGTATCCAATGGATAATAAA
>WLWI01003749.1_pt1 | contig 13015 bp, 7 predicted proteins | sample 6701501 | NCBI WGS metagenome assembly WLWI01 (sample SAMN12718690, study PRJNA515312) | sponge metagenome | isolation source: marine sponge | host: Mycale hentscheli | place: New Zealand: South Island, Marlborough, Capsize Point | collected 2014-11-01
GGCACTATGGTAATTTCCGCCCCAGTGTCGGGCACGATCCGGCATGGCATGCCATTGACCTTACCCATAACATGGGGGGCACCACTCTGACCTGCAACCCAATTAGTACTATAGGTCCTTGGACCTCTCTTTACCACATTTTGTTTGCTATCAGAACTACCACCCTTCTTAGTGGGGCAGTCAGGGGACTTGTGACCTGGAGCATTACAAGTGAAACAAACAATACCCTGGGACTTAGAGGGATTTAAACTAGCAGATGATTGATCATTAGACGGGCTGTTTCTATAACGACAATCAACTGTACGGTGACCAAACTTCTTACAGATGTGACAAGGATAAGTGGGTTTCTGAAAATTACCAGCAACATTAGGAGGATATCTATTAGAATGTCTATCAGACTCTGAGGCTTTGAGAGAACTAGCAACTTCACTGAGGTCTTTGAAAGACTTAATCACACGCGCGTCCATGAGGGAGCGTTGGTTATAAGATCGCGACGCTCGAAAAGCCGAAGTAGCAATGAAAAGAAGCAAATCAGATTTGTCAGTGGTTGCCATGTCGATAGAATCGACAAGCGACTTAATCTTTGAGTAGGCTTTGAGCGAGTCAGCAGATCGGTTATCACTAACAAAGTCAGCGAGTTTGACACCTAAAGACAGTTTGCTAGAACCAAGCGTACTAATGAGAGCAGTTTTCAACTCAGAGTAGGTAAAATCTGAGCGATTTATAGAAGCAATATAGTCAGCAGCAGTCTCAGACTGAAGCTTCTGAAGTAGCACCGTTTTGAATCGCGCTCGAGGGCAATTAATGTCAGTTAGATCATCTTCTAATTTCTTTATATATTTGGCTATGTCAGCCCCTTCTTTGTGGGGAGCCATGGCGTTGATTTGCCTGTTCAACTCCGCCTCCGCAGAGGAGGAGGAACCGTGGCGTGCGCCAGGAGTAGGCTCCATCTCTCTCATGACCATCTTTCCCATCATTTGCATAAATGTTTTCATAAAGGCATTTTCCCCAGCCGAAGCTTCATCGGGGACCGTACCTACTTGCTCATGGTCATCAACACCACCTAAGCAAGCGTGGGAGAATGCATTTCTACCACTATCCAACAAGGATGCACTTTCATTTTCATTATCACCTTCCATTTCAAGACTACTGGGACTTAGAATGTAACAATTATCAAGCAACTGATCAGAATGAAATACCCTAGGAGTAGTACTTTCGACTGAACTATCACTAGGAATAAGACCTGTGTTAAGACTTACGGGACTACTGTCAACCTTCTTTGTTATTTTTTCTTTGTCAGGGAGTATACAACTTCTGGATCCGTCCGTACTAGAATCGATACCACCAGAATCCTTAGGACACTTTTTGCAAGCTCTATCCCTTGTCTCTCTCCGGTTCATTCACAGGCCAACCAGACGCAGGAATGTCTACACACAGTAAGAGAGAATATATGCTAACTGAACAATTGTACAAATATGTATGAACAGTACCACGATACAGTTTACCAGGAGACGAATAACGTAGATACGAGACCGTTAGGACACCGCTACAAACTCAAGAACTCGAGGGAAATAACTTGGCGTGGACAACTTGAACTTGACAATAAATGGGTATCATTCAATCACATATACCAATTTTGAAAATAATATTAATACAAATTAATATTTTTATGATTTGCTTGCCTTATTTTCTTAATATTATTATAATTAATAGTGCAGAGTCATGAGATGGTCACATTTTATTCATTGAATTATTTAGCAATTTGTTGTATTGCTTCATAATAGATGGCTCGTACATTTAACTAATTACATGCACAAATAATTGTGTAAACATAAAATGCTATTTTCTTCAGAAGTTATTTTGTATAAAAGTCTTGACCAATAAGAACTAAAAATATTTAAGCAAATTCATAATAGAGAGTACTACCACATGTATATCATGGAAGCAGTAAGCATGCTATTAATGGCTGAAAAAGTCTGCATAGTGTCAAGATACTTGCACGCTAACAGAAATGCAAAGTTGTGTGACATTTTGTATTTACTGTTAATACAAAAACACGTATAGAGTCTCATGTAGAGGCAAGGTATAATTGTGTGCTAGAAAATGTTATATTTACAGCTGATTCGTATTCACTATAGCTCGTAAATTCCAAGAAGAAGTATCTCAGAAACTATCAAGTTTAGCTACATTATGCAGTTCCTCTTAATGATTCAGAATAAAGATAGCTACATTTTGTTTGAATTTATACGCTCATCCAGTACCTCCACAGTCTTATCAATTGTGCTATGTGAGAGTATCTCGGATAATTCTGTGCACTACTGAAGGATATAATTAATATACACTTAGCATTTTAAACACAACCTTCTATATTTTAAGGTTCTGAGCATCCCAGAGTGTGACAAGTAATTGAGAAGTTTTACTATCATTTATACTGTGTGAGGTTGTATAATCAAAACTTTATATCCTATAGAATACATTTATTGTGCACCATTTCTTATATTTAAAAAACTTTTTTCTTATTGTGGAGTTAATGTCAGTTTGAATGAATGTCATCTGCTTTTGCTCAATTTCTAATTATTTCAATGTAATAAAATTTATAGTAAAAATGACAGCTATTAAAACATGTTAAGTAATTCTGACTTGAATTGTAATCCAATATTAAAAATAATGTATGCTGCCACACTTTTCTTTGAGAAGATCTTTTGGGTGATATTTATTCACATTAAAATTATTCTATCAATAATAAGAAATTATGATTTTATTATACAAAATGAAAATTAATTTCTATGTAAAATAATTACTACAATTTGAGCTAATCACACGATTTATTACGTTAATTTTTTAGTCTGACTACAAAAATTGCTTTCAAAGACTTTAGAAGTTATTGTTTAAGCATATCAAAACCTTGAGCCTTACTATGAGTTCAATAAGTAATCCAATTAAAAATATATTATATATACTCACAATGGACAATACAACTACATATATAATATCACTGAATATAGCAGCAGTCTTCATAGTACTTGCAACAGAGGAATCTGAGGGAGCAGTTGAAGCACTTACATTAGAATTGTCTTCTGTTGATAACATTGATGCTGCTGGCTGAGAGGCAATCATTTTCAAAGGGCCGACTAAATTTATCTCAACTGCAAAATACATAACTATTAAATTTATTTTAGTATTATACACTACAGTACATAAATATAACATTTTATTTGTAGTATGCCACAATTAATATTTACAACTTTTTAAAAAAAATATTTCAGCCTCATGGTATTTGATGAATGATTTCTATTGTATTTGGCAAACTATTGTGTGATATAAAAATATAAGACAAAATAAATATCATGTTATTGTTATTTTGTCTGCAAGATGCTAAAACAGTAATTTGTAATTTAATAATTAAACCTCTCATGTACTTACATACCAGGTAAATATGATAATTTATCAGGAGCAGTCATAACATATACAAAGTACTCTCCGGAACAATGTGGCAGTGATGTGCACAATGAACATGTCTCACTATCACATTTCTCTGATGATACATTATGTATTTGATTATATTATGTTGTATTAGTGATCGATGTAATGTTGACTATGTAGTAATCAATCCTATACATACATCTTGTAATTCCTGAAGTATTCATCTAATACACAATAAACCAATTGTGATATCATTTAACATACATTTAATGGTTTTTACCTGATGTGTCCATGTTATGGTGATGTTGTTGTTTGATTTTGCATTAACCCTTATAGTATGATTGCTCGGATCTGATTAGAAAGCAATAAATGAATAAGTATAGGTATAATAGCTATGTGTATGTGTAAACAAAAGTAAAAATATGAATTACTTATAATAGTAACGTGATGAGTATTTAATTTTAAGTCATTGTGTATACCTTGTGGATTAAAAAATAACCTATCAACAATAATCCAGTTTTTACGGATATTAAATTTTTGAATTTTTATTTCATATTCTGTTTCTTTGGTAAGTTCATTACATTTTATTGTTTGTTGATATAGTGAACAGTTCACTAATGGAGAAAAGTCAATGACATAATCTTTAATATCGTATTCTTTGGAATTGTTCTGAATCTCTATTATTATATCAAATGTGACCTGTTTTTTCACACTTTGTCTTTTGAAGCATTGCAATTCTGACAGATCTGAAAGAAAAACAAGTATTTCCCATATTATAATGAGAAGCAAATAGGTTCATTAATATATATAATTTGTTTATTAAGACACATTCTCTAATTTTTCCATGCTTTGTTAAAAAAAACGGAATTTTACAATATGTGGCTGTCACCAGGAAACCAGGAATCTAATCTAGGACCACTTGCATAAAACATACTCTGCTATGAGCTATGACAACCAATTGGTGTGAAAGAAAGAGAATATGTCTAATTAAATAAGTTACATTTTCTGCACTGTTTTACTATTGGTGTAAAATAGCCATGACAAAATTATCTAATCACTCACTGCCTGAAAAGTGTCCATTGACAACCAAAACAAAATCGTAAACTAGAATGTGTTAATACCTAGTTTGTTAAACTCTACAGCCTTGTACATTTTTTTGTTAACTCTAATTACCAAGACAGTTTACAGATTTTGTTATGGTTGTAAATGTTCTCTTTCACCCTGTGAATAGTTTTGGACTACATATCTTTATCACCAACAAATTAAATAATTATTCATGTTTAATCTTAAAAAATTTGCAAATAAGTATAAAATAATTATCTACTCTTGGATTGCTACTCTATTTTTACCATCAAGGAATATTATTATTACAAATAATTGTCAATAGACTTACGTTCATGATTAGTTGATAGAGATAATGAAGCATTCAGTAAACTTCTTCCACACCAAATTCGAGAGATATTTCTTGTTAAGAGATTTTCTGTAGTAATGCAAGCTATTGTAGTGTAATTATTCAGTGATGGATTATGTCGTAACACACTGGTGAGTATTATTACAAGTCCATAATGTAAAGAATCAGTGGTAGTTAAATTGTATGGTAAATGGATATTCCCTACATCTGTATATCCAGCTATTGGAGTTGTGTTAGAGTTGATCCACCACAATACTCCTGGTAATCTTGTGGCATGACAAGTGAACACAATATATCCAGGACATTCAGAGTTTTGTGTATTAGAACCAGACGTCAGTGTCACTCTATCATTTCCATTAACTGCCACAAAATTTGTTAATATAATTACAGTTCACTTATAGTATCACTTAGTTCAATACACTAGCTTACCTGCTAATAGTAGTTCTGCAAAGATAATATAGGGCACAAACATTATCAACTATGTTGTATAGCATTTGAATGCAATATCAGTTATAGTTTAAAACAAGTTGAAAAAAAAGAGTAAACAGGATGGATGCTATATATAGATGTGAATGGTAGCTATCTAGAATATATTTAGTCTGAGAAAAACAGCTGGATGGAATGCCTATTTTATTTTCTAATTTGAATAAAAAACATTCCTAGAGATGTTAAATTTGTTATCAATAACCAGGGGGGAGGGATTTCAAGATCAAACTTGTTTATTTACAAAGAAACTAATAAAAGTAAGCATAAGAAAAGAGATATTGCCACAGAGGGCTATTGTTATATAGAAAAGATTTCTTCAAGAAGTGGTTAAAGCTGATGTAGTCAGTCACTAAAAAATGTATTAGGGCTCCAAGAGGTCTTTAAAGATGAACAGTTGTGCTATATTCAGAGGAATTTTTTAGACATACTAGCTAAGTGATATCGTGCTTTCAATTTGGTATTGATGTAGCTGAGAGATTATTTATAAATTTTGATTTTGAAATAAGTTAACAGAACAGAAGTAGGTTGACTAATTATTGCCATTGACTGTTGTTCCCCACATTCAAATAGAAAGTACAGTCCTTTATAATGTAACATAAACTTGCATCCTCTTACTTACTTATAAGTATTTCATGTGAGATAAGTCTTTGAAATACACCATTAAAATCGTATATATCATCAATTGTTAATCGCACCTGCATGAATAGTGGGGCTATGTCGTGACCCATAATAAGTGTCATTGGGAGTCATCATAGTTCACAGCGTCGGTGAAATCACAATTTTGTTAGTTTCACTTTTTACAATAATTTTTAATGTGTTATTATTCAACACTAACTTATCCAAGGCGTGAACAACATATTAAAACCTGAACTAAGAAGAGTAATTTTGGGAAAAAAATCAAGAAAAAATATTTGTTGTTTGATATTTACAGCTATTAATCCTGTTCTAATCAGCACTTGGTAGTCGTAAATGAAGTGCAATACTTCACTCGTTGAATCAAACTAAATGTAAGAGAAGAGCTATTGCTAAAGTGGGCTTATCTTAAAAACAGATTTCTTCAAAAAATGGTAAAAGCTGATGTATAGTCAGTCACTGAACAGAGGAAATGTGCATAGCACACGAAATACTCAGCACACCTTAGGTGTGCACAACATAAAGTGTTTTCAGCACACTTTTTTTATGATACCGAGTGTGTTAAGCACTCCTTTATTTTGGTGTGTTAAATACCAAGTGTGTTTTGCACACCTCAACTGACTTTGTTTTTTAACTCAGTGAGCATGTTAGGATAGACAATAGTGGCTCTTCAGAAGAAATCTCTACTTCACTTAAACAAATCCTATCGGTGACTGCAAAGTTAGAAATATATTAGGCTTCTCATATCCTCAAAAATTATATTAATCATTAATAGAACAAGTGCTAAGAACATTTGGAATATATTGTATATTAATAACTGCACATACTAAGGTCTTTCCATTAGCTTCTGCACATTTTAATTATATTCATAGTTTACCCACATAAAATCTAGCAAAGTCATTTCTACTTAATGTTATTTTCTTTCCAAGTATCACTGGTCAGATAAAGAAAGAATAGAAGCCAGAAGGTCAATCAAGAACTTCAGAACATTCTTCAGGATTTTGCGTCATATAATACCATATTGAAAATAAGTTACTTATGAATAGCTAATTCTAATCTGAAATTGATCTATTGAACCAGATTTATTCATTTACTCCAGTGTTTTGCCAGCAAATTTGAATAAATAACGTAGAGTTATTTGTAAGGTGATATTAATTTGGTATATTGACACCTCTACTATAGCTATATTATTCATTTATTTAGTACTAGTGTTGACTCCATTTGCTTAAAACTGAAACGCAATAAAAGTATAATAGATTTTCTAAAATACAATGAAGACTTTGATGTCGTTCACTATTAGCTACTTAAGTATAAAACAACATGTTTATGGTGCAATCTGTGCCAGGTGGTTGTATTTAAAATGGGAATTCTTCAATTTTTTTGGACAAGAAATTATAATTATCTTTAATTTTTTTAGAATTGAATAAAACCTATCATATCCCTCACATATCATATCCAGGCCTCACACCACTTTATCCAGCCTATTCTATTAAACTTAAACTCAAAAATAGCAATACCCCAAGGGTGGTTAGTATGCACAGTTTATATACCTAAAGGCAAAAAATAGTTCACACTTACCAAGTTAGTACCCCTAGTAACAATATAGCAACGGGTTCTAAGTGACATTACTATTATATTTACTCTTTCTTATGATAATTGAAAAAAATGTGTGCCAATATTATTATAACGTCCTTGATAATAATAAAAACAATCATTATTGTTAAACATTTTCTAAGATCCACTAGAGATAACTATTTCAATAATACTTTTTTCAGATGAGGTAATCTCTATATACTTGGTTATTAATGAAATAATAAACAATGATGTATAATAGAATCTAAATCATTCCATCAACAACATCTGGTATGTTTATTTTATTTTATTTCTGTCTTAACATTTTATGGTGTAACCCATTATGCATATGCTATTTTAAAGGAATTATTTTCATATTTATTGCAATAAAAATTGTTTATCTCATCATAATACAGCTCAATTTTTTGACCGCAATAGCTAGCCAATCAAATGTATTCTCTCTCTTTCACAGTCTTTTTAAAAAAATACCGAATAAATAATATTTGGTCGCCACTGGGAATTGAACCCAGTACCACTTGTATAGCTATAAAAGCAGTCCAGGGTGATTCCCGCTGGTGACCAAATATTTTCAATTCTGTATAGTTAAAAAAGCCTGTGAAACAGAGAGAATAAGTATTGTTATGGGGGATGTGAAGTGAATACTGGCTGATTTTTTAAAGATTGCTTTAACTTAGAGACTTATGAAATACTATTTCTAAACTGAAATTGATCTATTGAACCAAATTTATTCATTTTCACCAGTGTTTTGCCAGTAAATTTGAAAAAATAACGTAGAATTATTTGTAAGGTGAAATTAATTTGTATACTGACACCTCTGCTGTAGCTATAATTATTATTAGTACATGTGTTGACTCCATTTGCTTAAACTGAAACACAATACTAAAAGTACAATAGATTTTCTAAAATACACTGAGGACTTTGATGTCGTTCACTATTAGTTACTTAAGTGTAAAACAACATGTTTATGGTGCAATCTGTACCAGGTGACTGTATTTGAAATGGGAATTTTTTAATTGTTTTTTGGACATGAAATTATAATTATCTTCTATTTTTATAGAATTGACTAAAACAAATGAAATGAAGTCCCTGCCAAACATAGCTTGGTTATAAACTTAATGATGAAGGTCACGGTTGAATTTCTCACATGCATATACTTAGCATTAAAGTGTCCAGATTGTTGTGCCATATTTAAATTATTTGTGAAGTAAGAGTAGTTAGCATTATTTATATTTTTAACATGATAATTTACTTTTTTTTTTCAATTTTCAACTCAATCTACCACAAGACATTGGTAATTGCATTATGACACTATAAAGCACTTTTCTGATAGTGGAAGTTATATATTATATTCATTGTCTGACTCCCATAAGCTATTTTCAAGATGTTGAAATGTTGGGTTAAGTTTTAATTAACATAATAGTGGTTATTAGAATGAGGAAATTTGCTATTATTATGTGTGGTGGGATGTCAGGGAGACAACTAGGGAGTAGCTGCCACCAGAGTGTCAAGAGTTCTCACACAATCCTATTACAGGCCCTTAGCTAGCCAGCTGCTGCTGTTTAAGGCAGAACAGAAGGTTCACCAGAGAGTTAAGTGTAATTGTAAGACTCATGAACTGACACTGGAAGGTGCACGTGTCCAGCAGGCCAATATATAGTAAACACACTGAGCAGGTGCAGGAAGTAATGAGGTAATGGTGATGTGGGTTAATTGGAGTGCATGAAATTCACTAGATAGAAATAATAGATTTATAATGCATGCCGATAAAGGATAGTGACAGATGTTCAGGGTTCAAGTGGGAGTGGCTAAGGGTATGGTCTGTCATGTGGGAGGTTCTGCCACATTATGTTCTTGTAGGTTATACAACTATAAGTATTTTTAACTTAAAATGTCAATCATAATGATCCATTTGGTACTTAGTTCATTATTTTTATGTACAAGTGGTTTTGAGGCATTACTATCAATTTACTCTTTCTTATGATAATTAAAAATTTTTTTGCTAATATCCTTGATAATAAAAATCATAATGTTTAAGTGTTTTTATTTGTAATCAAATCCAAGCAATAAAATATTTTTGTTTGCTATAGACAAAATAATAAATTATGTTGTGGATGAACTTTATAAATATAATAGCTCCTCACAATTCTGATATTCCCAGTGGGTGTTAAGATCTGTCATGAGTAGTGTATCATAGTAACACCAATAAATGTTCCAATAAATCTAGGAATATTTCAAGAAAAATTCTCAGTCACCCAAGAGAACTTGTCTAATTTTAATTTAAGATTTTTTGACGTTATAGCTAGAATACTACAGCATTATTTGGAAGTTTAGTTACTTGCATCTAATTTCCTATTAAAGTGAACTAAAATGATTACAATCCATTCTGAAAACTACAACTGGTATGTATTTTTAATGTGTATAAATTTTGTATTATAATAAAATTTGGAATGCTAAGAGTATAATGCTTCAAACCAGTGAAATAGAATACAAGAACAACTACTACAATGTGCAATTATAGTGTAAATTAGTTTATTTATTCATTGTTTGACCATAAGCCACGTTTAGTGTAATATCAACTTCTGCTGTAGTATGGTCTTGTAACTTTATATCTTCATAATATATAGGCACAGATGTTGTCTGTTTATTTTCAAGTTGTTTTTTAAATACAACCTTAAACATTACTATTAAACATGCTAATCCACATGTTAATCCTGATATGATGCCAACTATGAATGATCCAATAGAGATTCCTACTTCAATAGCACTGTTTTCAGATGAGATAATCTCTATAAAACATATATACTTGGCTATTAATAAAATACACAGTGATGTATAATATAATCTAAATTATACCATCAACAACATCTGGTATAGCTACTTGGGTTCATCCTATACTATATGTTTGATCGCTATTTATTTTAATTTCTGTCTTAACATTTTTATGGTGTAATCCATTATGTGTATGACATTTTTAAGGACATTTTTTTCATATTTGTGACCGTCTACGGGAAAATCGGGCACAACGCGGCATGCGTAGACATCGCAAAAAGATCGATTTAGTTCTTAAAATTGTATTAAATAAGCCTATCGAAGGGAACGGTTAGGCGATATATAGCGGGAATGGCTAAAGCTACGGCGATAAAACTTGGAGAGCTTAATATCTACTTGCCAAGGAGTCTGTAAGTGCAAAAAAAAAAATTTTCGTCGGGGCCGCGTTGTGCCCGATTTTCCTGTAGACGGTCACATTTATTGCAAAGAAAATTATTTTTCTCATCATAATACAGCTCAATTTTTGATCACAATAGCTAGCTAATTATTGGCACTTTAACTGATACTCATAATTACAAATATTTACAGAATAATTGCAGCATTGCAGTATCTTAATATGTAGCTAATGGTACTTACCACTTATTTGGTTCATCTCACTGGTTGATACAAACATTTCCTTTGCTCCATGTAGTTCTACTGATACTGGTGAGGACAGTCCCACATCATTGCCAGCCTGTATTGTTACATTGTATCCTACAGGGCTAATCGTTAGTATTGCAAAATAGAAACATATTATTACTACATCCTGAATGATTAAAGTGGTCCTCTTGTGTTATTACTGTAGGAGATTTAATGATGATTCTGTAATATACTCTGCTTGATTCACATCTCATTCTTGCTACTTCATTCTGTAAAAAATGTTAACATGAAGTACAATATAATTGGATAAAAATTCGGCCATTTGTAAAGTTATTCTTGTACAAATTTATGACATATGTTAGCTAAATGTTTTAATGAACTTTTGCCAATTATCAATGACTAAAGAGTCATACTCTTAGTCATATGAAATATAATATACAGTTTAATTAGTCGGGGAATGTTCTTATAAAATTGTGAAGTTATACAATATTATTAAATAATATACCTTGTAGGATGTTGTCCACTGCAAAGCCACTAGGGTGAAGTTTTTAACCAACTCATCTGTAGAATGTGCAGCAACAAGCATTGGTGCTGATGGAGCTAGTAAAATAGAATATATTCACACAATAAGCATATCTATACTTATTGATGCCACAATTAAACAGTCACAAAATATTACATTAAAATAATTATTTGTAATAATTATGATACCTAATGTTAAATGTATTTTTACCTTTAAACTGTAGAAAAAACACATCTTCTGCTACTGTCTCAACCTGAAAGTATAATCTTGTTATCCTCACAGAGTAATTTTGGGAAGAAAATATTGTTTTACAAATAAGTAGTTCTTGTTCCTTTGAACAATTTACTGGAGGAAATATGTTCACATTGTAATCTTTGAAAGTTTGGTTAATTGGAAGTTTGAAGGTAACCATTAAATGCCTCTCTTGATATCGTTTTGTATAGCATACTAGATCAGAGAATTCTGGACAATAGTACACAATGTAGCAATGTGTATTAATAGTTCTAATTACACCATTATTTAATCTATTATTTAGAACTAATTAATAGTAGTACTAATAGTAGCAGCGTATTAAGAATTACTAAATGGCATGTACAATGGAGCTAAATACTTATTTGATCAGTATGTTGTCAGTTGATATTATTAAAATTATAAGTAGTTATATTAAATTCCTAATTATTAATTTTTAACATTTTACCTATATGTGCTACTGTAGGAATACCTATAATTGTATTTGCACTGCCATGGTCAGTTTGTATCGACACTGAATATCCATAAGGACTATAGGATAGAGTAGTGGAAAAATATTGTATTCCATATGAATAGATATCTTTTGTGGCATTATAGATAATCACTGAGAAATCTGTCAATGATGTGATATTCACTATGTAATCGTCAACTCTGTGACATAAACCACTATCGGAACTGTTAGCCTAATAAGTCAATCAATTATATATCATAAAATGATGTAATGTTTGGTAATAGTAAAGTATTCACCATGTCTGTCCATTGAAGTGTCATATTGCTGGAGAGTAGATTCATGTCAGATACAATATTTCCATTGATAACAACTGGGGTGATTACACCTGATATTAATTTAATACACTGTGAATAGGAAAATTATTGAACACTGAATATTATATCACTTAGTATACGCTAAAAAATATGCATTAAATTTCTTAGCTGAGTCAAATTTAAGTACAATTCTTTGCCACTCTTACATTATAATATGTTACCTGAATTATGTATTGACAAGTTATAATGGAATAGAGTACTTGAATTATAATCAAACATGATGAGAGATATTTGATATCCTTCATTATTACGTAACTGAATACATTCAGTAATGCTATTGTAATATATGCAGTTAACAGAAGGTAGTGAATCTATATTTATAATAGGTCCATAATATTATAATGTTATATACTTTCGTCGTATAAACCGTAGATTAAATGTGCCATATTCCATGTTTGGAACTATTGAACAAATTATTTCTGATGTGTCTATATAGAAAAACAACATAAAGTTTGGTCATGAAT
>WLWI01003750.1_pt1 | contig 13012 bp, 10 predicted proteins | sample 6701501 | NCBI WGS metagenome assembly WLWI01 (sample SAMN12718690, study PRJNA515312) | sponge metagenome | isolation source: marine sponge | host: Mycale hentscheli | place: New Zealand: South Island, Marlborough, Capsize Point | collected 2014-11-01
AAGATAGCCTCTTCTGAATAGCCTCCAGGTCCAGCACTATTTACTCCTCTCACTGAGAATGTGTAGAAGGTAAAGGGAGTCAGACCAGATATTACTCTACTTCTGTCAGTAGATGTATGATCTATTGTTGTAGGTGAAGTGTTAACAAGTCCATATCTAATAGTATATTCAGTGATCACTCCATTCCTGCCTAGACATGATATCTCAGTCCATGTGATGGTGATACTAGTTGATGTAGTAGCATTAGATGTTGGTGCATCAAGACTGCTACTAGGAGCTATAACGATGTAAAACATTATAGATTAGCTTTAATACATAAAACGCAAACTGTATCAACCTTAAGCCCCGCGAAATTATGCAAGCATTTATATTGAATAGTAGACACGAAATTGCATGGTGGAATGAAGGTCCATCAGCATTACTATAAAGTAGCTACTTAGTTATTACAAATAACCAAAGAATAATTAATTTGGTGTAGTATCAATATGTCAATATGTAGCTCATGAGAGTCAATACCTTATGTGGCTCACGCAAATCTATATTAAAAGGAAACTGTAGACATTAATGCTGTCTTCATTAGTACAGTTCCCGGGTTAAGGCTCCAGTGCTGATTATTTCACCTTGTGTATTTTATGCTAGGAAGTCAATTCTTTCATTGACTGTAAGTTTGCCTATTCTTCAAAAGTGTGCCCAAGTGTTCGTGTAGCATGCATGTCAAATGTTCCTGTGGTTATTGCACAGATGGAAGTTACTAGAGCCACATCAGGTTGTCAAGATTAACTTCCTCATGCTAAAACACTGAAGTTGTCCACATAATGGTCATAACTAGCGAGCTAGCTAGATATGTTAATAACTTACTATATTATTGTTGCATCAAAACACACATTGGGAGTTTAGCACTTTGATGAAGCGATCCATGCTCCTCCGTGTATGCGGATAGGTGTCCAGACCCAGTTTTTAGGTTACCACTCGCTGCTAAGCGACCATCTTGCATTAAAGCGCCCGTTACCCTTGGAGTTATAAAGCGGTGGTTAACCCGAGTCCAAGGTATTATCTTTACCTATTGACATTTATAGAAGGAGGTCAGTATTGTCATTTGTTAGTATTTATTATACTCATCTCAGATGGACTGAGACATAGAATTCAGCAAAAGGGCACTACAGTGAAGGTCGATAAGTGCGTCGAGCCCTTAAAATTCTGAATTTCTTATAAGCGCTAAAGCTCAAAATATGCTATCAAATATGAAATTGAAACCTCACTCATCAAGGACGACTCATCAAGGTCGACTCATCAATGTCAATAAAAGTAATAAGTATTACCTGTTGAAATTAAAATGGGTGGGGCGGGGGTTTGTGTAACTACTAGTAGGTGGGGCAGCTCCGAGTTTCGAGAGAATCGAATTAGATTGGTGTCAACTTCACTGGTTAGTTCCTGGAGATTTTGCTAGCCAGTGTGTCATATGGTTCCAAATAGTAAGTGATGATCACAACTATTAAAGCTTTTAACTTATGCCTCCAGTAGCTATAGTTACAGTGAATTTAACTAACCATTCTTACCAGATATAAATTTTCAGTCCTAGTAGCTAAAAAGTAATTATCCATCAGAATATCTATCTGAAGCTATCAAAATAATGTTGTCCAAATTGATAAGTCATAAATGTAAAGGTTATTCTTAAATGCTTTCTTAATGACTTCTTTCTTAATATATATATATATCTATATATGTATATAGTTTGTTATTTCATATAATACTCTATTGCATGTGTCATACTGTGATATAGAGAAATATATCACTAATAAGTAGTTTATTCTATGCTTGATATCTTCACTGCAGTATAGTTTGTACTAAAGTTGATAACTCATGGTGTGAAAAGTTGGTTGTAAAACTCTGAGTGAACTTTACTCATAGAGGCTACTCATGCCCCCAACTAATATTTGGCAGCTGCTCCCACTTGGTAAGGTAGACTTCTCTAGAAAAAGATAGCTGTAAAAACCTGGATAATTGGTAAGCTAAAGCCTGTTTTTATAACTACTAGTGTATTTGAGGGTAATTTAGCTTCCAATGCAGCTTATGACAGCACTCAAGATTTACCTAAAATACTATCTTGAAAATATCTAGCATTGAATATATTATATAAGTGAGCTGGTCTTGGAAAACGGACCATATGGTACAAAAACAATGGCAGCTTTAAATTTAAATTATACATGATTAAAAATCTATTAACAAATAGTATTTCAGCACATATTGTGAGTGAGCTAGCCAAGCTGGTTATAAACAGATGGATGTGTGATATATTGAACACAACTCATTTTAACTACAGCAATTATGGTATAAAATTCCATAGTTTCTTAGCCTGAGTTGTTGTTTTTTAAATAAATAGTGTCTAGCAGAAAACTGACGTTCAAGTGCATTACCATGTAAACTCTTGAAACTTTAGCTTAGTGATTAGAACCTCTCCTTTCAATGTTATGTAGAGGTGTGTTATGTCTGTTGTAGCCCACTAAGACTTTAAGATGTTGACAATTTAATTTTATTTCAAAAAAATATAATCCAAAGAACACTCAACAATGTATAATAATAATAACTTAACTTATTATACTATACTTTTCAGAAATGTTTCTACTGCATAATATTATGGTTGTGCTTACACTTGTGCTACAAATTCGAGGACAATGTGAGTTAATGAATATCATTAGCTGTGCTTTTTCAAACACACTAAGAATATAAGTTGTATGCTTTATCACACATAGACCATCACAACTAGTGTTTTGCCAGTAAATTGTATTTGTGTCTTTTTTTTAATTTTCAATTATTAGAGACCTATGAAATGAGCTCAAGCACTAGTTTCATAAACTAATTTTTCTATGAGAAATTGAGGGCACAAACTGCAGGAGGAGTGTTTATGATAATTCGTGGCCAAGTACTGCACAGCTTCAGATCACAGACTTGATTAACACGAAAATGCACTTTGTACTACTACTACAATTAGGTCTATACAATATTAATATAGTGGCTACTTTGCCATAATTGGTTGGTCCAGTTATATCTGAAGCACTTTATCCAGAAGTGAGCTTGTGTTCCTCTTGTAATGAGACCATTTGCGTAACTGCTACAATTCACACACTTCAAACAGCAAGGATATAGGCATTTAATAAATCATTTATGCATTAACGTAGGCACCTAACAATATAGCTGAGGCCCAACCAGTAGTAATCATCTATTCTGTCAATCTCTGCTAACTTAGTCAGAGCCTAGTTCACAGCTACAATCAAATGGCTCCTTTGCAGAGTTTATTGACATTGTGTTTTAAAATTGTTTACATTCTTTTTTAAAATGTTTGCAATCTGCCTTAATGTTGATTCATTCTGCTCTCAATGTGTTTACTTTCTGCTTGGCTTAGATATTTGTAGCAGCGGAAAAGGCTCCTCACGTTCAAAGTGCAGACTAGGGATAAGTTATGACTATTACTAAACAAAACATTTTAAATGGTGGATTGAGGTTTACATATACCTATTGTGTAGTATATCGAGTAAACAGAGATGTAGTTACTTTGCTAAACGAAATAGCTTTTGTAATATCGTTCTATAAAGTAATAATTTCTTCATTTGCAGTCTATAATAATGTCCCATTCACGGACTAGCCAGCATTTTTCAAGCTTTGATATTAACTTTCGTTGTTATTCGAGAAATAATAGTATCTACTAATGCCTCTGTAACTTCAATTTAGTTTAATTTATTAATGCTTCACAAAAAAGTTATTGGATGACCTAACTTACTAACTTCATTATCAGTGTCACAAAGTCCATTATACATGGCTCCAGTAGAATGGCCACACATGTTAGTGACAAGAATAGAATCATAATTATGAACCTATCTTTACCCGATTATTACCTTAACATGCATAAAAGCTACTGAAATGTCCTGACACTCTCATATCATTACTTATTATTACCAGTTTATAAGCTTTGTATGCATAACTCAATTGTGATTAACAGAGGATTGCCAGTATTGTTATCAAAGTAATCTCCTTCAAACAGTATAAGGTCATAATTGTTATTTTACACATTAAATAATTAAGTGATTGATAGATATTTTCTATAAATAGCTACTATCACTGTAATTATTTTCATTGTAACAAGTTAAAATGAAAGATTAGATGAAAGGCAAATAGTAGTGTATGTACATATAAGTCTCAGAGCTTAGGTATACCAACTGGGTGGAGCTATTGGGATACAGTCTCAGATTATTGTGTTCTGCTGGTACTTCAAATTGATTGGCTAAATTGTGATGGAAAGTGGATTCAGTTTCATGAAAACTAGTTAACATTATTAACATTATTGGTATTCATACTATTTTATCTATAATACCTTCATATAAAAATGATTTACTTTGGATCATACACGAATATTATTTTGATCATTGTATTTTATTTATAATAAAGATGATAATAATTATTATCTTCAGTTACATATTAGCATGACAATGCATTCAATACAATTCTAGCACCTAATGGCTTATAAATAAGATCAAGATCAGCTAAAGCATAATATCAGTCAGGTCTAATTATTCTTTTAACCATTGGCACAAGTTATACATTCTCTCCTCCAGTATTCTTTAATATTTTAATTATGGTTTAGCAAGTTTGCTGGAGTGAAAGTGTACTTTACCATATAGAAGTAGTACTGAATACTTATTCATGGACTCTTATAGACTGTTGTTATGTGGAAGTTCTAGTGGTTCTAATGTAGTTGTTGTTTGATGGCACTAGAAAGTATTCTAGCATCTCTGTGGGTCCATTGTTGGCTATGGGTTGTTGAATAACAACAAAGTTAAATAAAGTTCAATTAATTAGGGCTCATATATTAAACTTTATCATTACACTTTACCAAATTGTGTAATTATGCACTAAATGAAACATTTTGGTAGTATAAAAAATGCATCCTATGTTGAGATCCCGAGTGAGTCACAATGAGAATATATTCATCACTTGGCCCAGTCAAGAACTCGCTAGCTAGATCATTGATTATGCATCACAGAAATAACTCATTTGTCTTTACTTATCTATTTCCAGGTGCCATCACTAGTGCCACTATAAAATTAGATGAGCCACAGGAAGCACAGTTTGCTGATCGTGACAGCCTATCTTTAGTTATAGATGGAATAACTATAGGAAGTCCAGTTACTTCAGTGATATGGAGAAGAAATGGAAGTGTGATTATTACTGACAATAATTTTCATGTTGGAGGAGGAGAATATGTTCCTTATGACGATGCTTTTGACTGTGATTGGCGGACTTACAGAGTTGCTCTACTAGTGAGAGGATATCAACCTGGTAATTACACATACACTGCTGATAATAGTGATACACAAAATCCTGGATTGACATCACCGGTATTTAATGTACAGGGTATGTATAAAATCATCATGTTATACATACATATATGTATACAATACATATATGTATATAATATGGCTTGATTAATCGTTTATGTTTCAGATCCAGGTCCTCCAACTAACCTTGTAGTGACTCAGATTGGTTGTAGAAGAGTACAGGTCACCTGGAGTCCTCCAGCTGGTTTCCCTGAGGCTATTTATCATGTGTATATAAATAGAGATTTGGTCAATGTTAGTGGAATAGAAGTCACAGAAACTTCATATACAACCAAGTCTTTCCTCGTTAATGTTACAATTCAAGTTAGAGCTACTACTGGCACATACTTGAGTATGCCTGCTATATCTGACACTCTGACTAAAATTAATATAACACTAGTTGAATAACATTGCACATTGATGCATTTTAAACTTGCAGATGTATTGCTACCAAAGATTATTGTAACCATATGGACTTCTACATCAGCTAACTTGACCTTCCTTCAACCTCCTCATAGTCTATCTGCAGATAAATACACAGTTACATTGACCAGCACTTCACGTTCTGGAATCCCTACCATAAGAACAGAATCTACTACCAGCAACTCAATAATTATTAATAACTTAGAGATTGGTATCCAGTATTCTGTTAGAGTTACTGCTATGAATTCTATGGCTGGACTAACAGCAACTACAACTACAATTTTGACTACTAGTCCAACAGGTGAGAATTGTCTATACTAACTTGTAGTCATGACTAAAAGAGGTTTACATAATTATAGTTTTTCGATTTATGCAATACAGTCCAATCGCCACTGTCACTTATATAATTTTGACTTGAAGTAATGAATTAGCGTGTGGTTTTACCTGCTGTCTCACTTTTGGTCATATTTTCCAAGCTTTATAACTTTCCTGCAAATTATTCTGCACCAATATAATGCATTTTACCACCATTAGCAAAGCTTCCTAATGAAGTAGGTATTTTGAATAGGCTTTACAGGGCTACTGTGGCTTTGGTATAAACATTTTTGGTGATAATAATCAACGCAGAGCAAAATACTCGCCTTAATGGTCAAAACTCAGTTTCCAGGATGCTAGCTCCATTTAATGAAGCCAACAGCAGTAACAGTATTTTATTGTTAAATATACCAAATTATGAGTTGTTCTCAATAAAACTGCATGTTGTATACATAATTAAAGATGACTCTTAATAACAACCATTAATGAAGTGTCTTTGTGTAGAGTTTTGTCACAAATCTACTTCTGAGAATATGTTATGAATTATATTAATCACGTGGACATAATAGTATGACAATAATTGATAGAAGTTGTATCAGTCATCCCAGATCCAGGAAACTGCAAGACCAATTCTTGTGCCGGAAAATTACATGTGTAGATATTTTTCTGCAAATATGTCAATACCATCTAAGTAAAGAATTGTAAGTGTAAAATGAACTTAGTTACTTACTCGCAGATCACTTTTTGAAATGCCTTTCAATAGCTATTTGCTGGTTTGATGAAGTCATGTTTTGTATGTATGCACATTCCACCACAGAGTGACTATTCCAGAATAAGGCTGATGCTAGAATATGGCTACCAGGGAATTCGTTTGGTAGTAAAAACCAGTACTTATCCAGGATATTAATAATATTACACATAAGTTTACCCATCGTAGTAGCATGACATTGACTGTGCTAGTACCAGTACTGCTTAAATTATTTCAATTTAAGTTAATGGAACACAGAAGTCAGGATATACAAACTCGAAGCAATATTGACTCTGGTCATGCACTTGGTGTGACCTCAATGTTTCTTTAATGAACTGGGCAAGGCATTTTTCATGGCGTTTCTCTTGGCATTTCTCCTATTGCTACTGCTCTTAGTTTATAATATTAATTATAATAATATGTTTGTTTTGTGAACCAATTACACAGAAGACTATCAATCATTGTGGAATTATTATGCTTAATTAATTTATTATTATTAGTATTATTATTATTATTTTACCTTTCACCCACATAATCATCTTTTTCAACCATGTAATCAGTGTCACTGTCATCTGCTTCAGTCGTTACATCGTCTGTGTCAGTAACAACCATATGTTCATCAGTAACTGTAGGATGTGAGCTATTGACCTTATGCAAGGCCAGAGGAGGAGCAGGCAAAAGTGAACACTGAATAGCAGCATCTTTTGTGGCCGCCACTACAGTCTGAACACCTGTATGATAAAAACAAAAAGTTCATGTAAGCCCATGCATCATTATTATGTACAACATATCTTACCAACACTATATGGAGTATGGGGTTACTCTGGATTTGTACCGAAACAATACTGGGTGAAACTTGAATTGCAGCATTATTAGGCTCGGATTCCTTAAACCCATAAGATAGTATGGTAATGTTGTCACAAAATTTGTTAGGGAATTAACTCACAATATGATTCAGTGAAATTGAATTGTCTGTTTCTCCCAGTTCTTCCATTGCTTCCTCTACAGCCTGTCATTGTACTTAAAATGAGTGATTTAAAAAAATTCATTTCGCTTACTCTACACCGTTCACGTTTTTCAAAAGCAGATCACTTCTTTGGTGGCAGACATTCCCCTTCTGCTTTCCTTTTTCCACACACAGGCTTGTTGAACAGTGTGGGTACAGCATCAGGCTTAAGACTAGCTCTCTTCTTGCCCAACCCCAGTGATTGGGAAAGGATAGAATCAGCCATAAAACATGATGGCTCGAAATGCTGACTACACAGCACAGAGTATGCAGTGGGTTCCCATTTGTCTCCATGCCTTTTCACCTGATCTACCCATTTTTTCCTCAGAGCACTGTTGCTGGGAAACTTGTGCAGACTTACTCCATCCTGGTTACTGTTATTGCAGCCTTGCAGCCTGCAGCAACACAAGTCTTGACCATATTTCCACAAGTAGCAGTAGTGGCAATCAGATAAGATTAGTAGACTGAGCACTAAACCTCGAAGTTTACACAAGCACGCTGATCCTCGGTACTCAACTTGTGACGTAATCAACCAATTGGCCTACTTAATTAGCGTGGGAGTAGGGTGCATTTTTAAAGGCCCATAACTTAGGAACTACTAGACCAAACACTGTCAATTTTTTTTGGAGTGATACTATGTTATTATCTACTGAATGACTCAAAAAAATAAAAATAAAAAAAATGGTGGCAGTTACCCTTTAAAGGTGCATGCCACACAGAAATGTGCCAGTAACAGTTGTTTCAGACTTATAGCTGTGACACATTTTATATGCTTTTTAATAGCTTTTATAAAAACATATTGTAAATTGCTACATGATTCATAGAGTTTGGTCTAAATCATAACGGCTTTTTTAAGTTAGAAAGTTTCAATCTAGTTTTTATGAAGGGTCATAACTTGATATATAATTGTAATTTACCCTTGCATTTGAATGAAGTTTGGTGTAAGAAACTTCAGAGAAAACTATAAAGTTTGCTTGATTGAATGTTGTTTAGTTTTCTTGTGTAACTCTCTTTTCCTTATTTTCTTTGGCACATTGTACATATGATATTAATATTGTATGAATTGTAATATAAGATGATTACGTCATTGCAGATCCAATTAAAGGTATGAAAGTAGAAGTTCTTACAGACTCTTCAGTGAATGTGTCATGGAGTGTCAATGGCTTGACTAATATATCTGAATTTGCCGTTTCTTACAGACAGACAGATGATGGTGGTGATCATAGGCAAATGGTAGTAATTGTTCCATCTTCAGCTTCCTCTGTGGTGCTGACTTTAGTCTCAGGTAGACAGTACAGCATAAGTGTCTCTGGCAGAACTCTTATAAATGGAATATCAGTGTCAGGATATGGGATGACGTATAGTTTTGTTTTTATTTTTTCACGAGGCCAAAACTCGAGAGCTCGTAAGTTTTTTATTTTCAATTTAACTAAAGTTAAGTTATAGCAGTGAGATAATTAGTATATAATTCAATTACATAGTAGTGTAAATAGTTTGATTTTGTAACTAATTCAATTAATTATACTTATCAATGTAAAAATGTAGCAATCTACTGTGTTACTTTATGTTGTAGGTGATGCTATTGTAATTGTGGTTTCTGTATTTATCACGTTGGCACTATACTCGATTCTCCTGATGACTATTGCAACAATAATTTACTGGAGAAAGAAGAAACCAAAGATCAAGAAGTGAGGGAATATTTGAAGCATTAGAATTTTTATAATAATCTTTAGGATATAAAATGGCAATTATTTTTGTTGTTACAATAATGTCATAAAAATATATGACATGTTATCTTAACATTAATTTTATCAGAATAGTGTGAGTCCTAATTGAACGCAATCTATAAGTGCTGTACTTACAATTTTTTATTTGAACTATAATAATATAGTAGTAGCCCTTGATAACAACACTCTGATTATATGATATACTTTGGGATATAATTGTCTTCCTCATAAAAATGTGATTTGATCAAGTGTCCTGACAATGAAAATGTATAGCTAATTATTAAATTGTCATATCACAGATGAAAAAAACTCATGTTTGATTAACAAAATGTTTCCGAATAAAGTAACCAAATGTGAGAAATAATGTGATTGAGTTAGAGTCTAGGTCAAGATAGAAAACAGAACAGAAAAGCACAATTGGCGAACAAGTGAAGCGAGAAAAATACTATTAAGGGAAACACAACAAAAAAACTGAGATTTTTATTTGTTTGTTTAAATGTAGTGTGGATGAAGATTTGTCACTTTTTACTTTGACCCTAGTGTTTGTGTGTTCACTTAGTGGTACCTAGTTGTGTACCTTACTGAACAGAATCCTTAGATTAATCAATTCTTACTTGCATCAGATAAGGAAGCTTATTTGTTAACCACTTACACTTCTACTAGGTTGTCACTGACATGATCTGTATATTATTGCAGAATAAAGTAAGGTCTTACGAACATGTCAATGTTCATCATCTAACTTAGTTGTGTGTGTGATAACTATTTTTGATTAATGAGCTGCATCTCATGATTATATATATTATTACCGAACAAAACTCTTACTGGGAATACTATTTTCCAATAGTCAAGTGTGATATAGTACAATGTAAATCTTCTGTTGGTATATTCTGTGAACAAATTGTTAAATTGTGTTATGACTCACATTGCTTAGTTTAAAAAATGAAGAAAAAAAAAGTTAATGCAAACAATTAGCTAATGGACGAATAATTAGCTCTCCTGTGTTTATTTTCTTAAAACAGTCTTTTAGGCTCACTCAAAGTTCCTTCTGTTAGTTAATGGGAAAAATAAGTAGCTATTATTATACAAAACAGTTGACACTATTTTTACAGGTTTGACTTCTTCGACTTCTCTATGTTATGTAGATCTGTCTCTATAGAAATGAAGGATTGTAAAGCTTATGGAGATGTAATAACGGAAAAGACATTATTCTAATTATGAAACTGTTCATTACACAGAGAAATAATAATGTCAACTAACATGTTTATTTGAACAATTTACAATAAGTCATTTTGTGAATTAGTAGTCATGTTTGTTTATAGAAAACAATAACAATTATGCAGATAAATAGAACTGTTACTTAAGTTAAACATTTTTGTATAAACTAGGCTAATAATATAGCTAAGGTGACTTAACAATGGCCGATATGATTCTGATGCCAGACACAATTCAGAGAACGAATAAATCTTTATGAATACAAGCTGGTCACTTATAAGAGTATGTAAATGTTCATTTAGAACTTTCAATCTGTGACTGGCACTTTGTCCATTCTACAGAGTGTGTTCACTTCTTGTGCAATGTGTGATGAGTCTGAGGCAGTGGAGCCAGTATAGATCAGGCAACAGCTCATCACAAACGGGTTGTTTGCTTTATAAATTTCTGGTGATATTAGTATGAGTAATAACACGGTAACCGTGCTATTCGGGATTAATAGCACAAGTAACGCGATTGAAATAGCACGAGGCGAAGCCAAGTGTTGGTTACTCGTGCTATCATTACTAATAGTAGGCCAGTTTTTAAAAAGTCTTTTGCAATTATAGCTACACTGTATTGTTCACTACTATCTCCTTATTTCCGGACTAGCTTCCGCTGGAACTTTTTTTTCAACGTACGATCCCTCCTAATCTGTTGTAAAACATTACGTCTAATACGGGTAGAGGTTCTGTGGTAGAGAATGACGTTGTCTCTCCAACTAGAAACTACTCGAACTGTACGTACGTTTCCAAGGTTAACGCTGCACGCATGCGCACTTAACCGTACTATTTCACTTAGCTACTGAGGTATTTCACGCTTCCACTTAGTTACTTAGGTATTTCAATTAGTTACGCGCTATTTCACTTTCCCCGTGCGATTTCAATTGAACAGCGATTATTTTCCCATTCATTTTTGAATGGGCAACTTACGCGCCTTACTATTAGGGGTGAAATGGGTTGGATGTATTATGGTGACATCTTTATTAGTGGATGGTGATAACCAAAAAGCTAGAAGCAGAAATACTACAACTTGTTTGTTTCTTTTTATTTGTAATAGTAACCCTTTTCTGGTTAGCACAATAATTACAGCTGCAAAAAAAAATTCAACTATTCAAAGTCACATTTTAAATTATTTTTAGTCTTCAATATTCACTTCAGAAATTTTTTTGGAGGAAGTGGAGCTAAAGCCCCTTTACCCCCCTGGCTATAGCCATTACCATTACTGTCTCTGATGAGCTGTAGCACAACTCATAGACAAAACAAGCCCACAGCCATATGCTTACTAGCAAACTAAGCACAGCTGTTCCCCTATTTAAATCATCACTATGCCCCACTCACAACAGGTATCTCTTATGCTACTGTTTGTAAGAAATGGCTATGCTAAACTAGCTATTAGGTCATGTTGCTGTTCAGCTGGTCTGTAGTTATCCAGTAGCAGGCAATTCAACTTTCATCCACTCTAGTACATTATATAACTGGGATAGTTATCCTGTATTGAATGTACAGGAATTTGCACTATTTTTCCAGTGATACTTTGTGAATCAGATAAGTACATGTTCAGATTTAGTTTATCTTGAGCTCATAATACATATCCATTTTTTTTATTGTAGTTTAAAATTTATGTGTACTTTGTTGGATTATATTTAGCTTCATCTAACCTAATTAAATCTTTTAGTTTGATTAGAAAGTTCACAAGGACTTAAGTGGAGACAAATTGTAATAAAGTATTGGTGTTGCCACCTCCTCTTCTCTTCACAAGTGCAATAGAATGCGACGTTTGGTTGTACTAAAGTTATGAAAAAGAGAAAAGCAAAATCTTGTAGTAAAATTGAAGCCATGCCATGATATGATAATAGAATTATTTATTAGTCTCCAATAATCTGGTATCATTTATTGTCAATAGTGTGACTGTTCATATTGAAATTCTTCAACACTATTATATCAAATTCTCAAATAATTTTATCTTAATAATATCAAATGACATTCAAGTTTCATGATTATAACTACATAGAATTAAAAGCATATTTATATAAAAAACATGTTAACCCACACAACTATGTTCTATACTCAGTTAATGTTTGTTCTAATATTTGTAATGATATCACTCAAATATTGTTACAAAATTTCTGGGTGACTTGGTTTCCATTTCTGACCCAATAAATCCCAGACTTACT
>WLWI01003752.1_pt1 | contig 13008 bp, 10 predicted proteins | sample 6701501 | NCBI WGS metagenome assembly WLWI01 (sample SAMN12718690, study PRJNA515312) | sponge metagenome | isolation source: marine sponge | host: Mycale hentscheli | place: New Zealand: South Island, Marlborough, Capsize Point | collected 2014-11-01
ACCTCCATCGGGCTACCACTAGTACTGTCAGCAAAGCTCTCAAAGTGATGTTTGCTAGGTATGGGATTCCTGATGTATTGGTCTCGGACAATGGACCACAGTTTGCGTCTGATGAGTTCGCAACATTTTCCCGGAAATGGGGTTTTGAGCATATCACTTCCTCTCCACACTATCCGCAGTCAAACAGGAAGGCAGAAACGCGGTCAAGACAGTAAAGCGGCTGTTTTCAATGTGCAAAAAGAACAATAGTTCTGAGTTTATGGCTCTGCTAGACTGGCGGAATACACCCACCGAGGGTTTAAGATCGAGCCCAGCCCAGCGGTTTCTAGGTCGCCATTGCAAGACTTTCCTTCCCACAAACGGGAAGTTATTAGCTCCGGAATACCCTACGGAAGAGAGTGCTCAAGCAATCAACAGGCAGAAGCCGTGTCAACAGCACTACTGTGATCGCCACACCAGACCACTGAAACCCTTGGTACCAGGAGACACAGTGAGGATGCGCGCCTTCCCGGAGAGAAAGTATGGAGTCCAGGAGTGTGTGCAGGATTAGTGGGCTCTCGAAGTTATGTAGTGAAAATGGGTAACTGTACATTTGTACGCAATCGTCGACATCTCATCAAGTCAAATGATACAAGAGAAGAGGACATGCCTGAAGCGGAGGACAACATTCAGACAAAAAACCCAGAGTCATCCCCACCAGTGGAGAGTGAGACTTCTTCAGAGGAAGCGTCAACTCCCCAACATAATAATACTCCCCGATATGAAGCACCTCCACTAGCACTGGACAAACCACAGAAGCCAAGAATAAATTCAGAACAAGGAACTCCTACATCTACAGACCGGGATGAGCCACGGAGGTCTAATAGGAGTACCCGTGGAAAGCGCCCCGACTATTTGGGTAACCGGAGGTATGACTAGACAGTTTCAACCTAACGTGTGTGGATCTACACTTCCTGTAGTTCAAGTCATTTCATAACCAATTGTCTTTTTTTTGTTTTGTTGTTTTTTTGTATGAAAGGAAAGATGTGACGATATTACATTATGCACAAACCATTAATCATAGTCATTCAAGTCACGTGATTCATGCTAACGGTTATGTGTGTTGTTTGGACTAACGATCTGTACCTTGTCTGAGTGTGTGATCACTATCTGGAAATGAAAGTATTATTATAATTGTTGTGAACATTAACTAATCGTTACAATTATTTTTTGTGGAACTAAACATTTCTGAATCTATTTGTCAAGAAATTTCACAGGAATGGGTAAAAAATCTGTTTTATTTGATTGTAGTGTTTTTATATTTTATTTTCACCAGAACAAATTCTTTGGTTTGGAGTTTTGTATTAGAATGCTTGTATTGAGTTGAAGGTTCCTTGTGAACTAGTTAAATATTGAAATGTTAACTGACAACTTATAAAAGCTCATTCATTGCATGATTGCACAATACTATTGTAGCTAACTTTCTTAGTTGCTCCAACCTCTTGGGATTTTATTAAAAATGTCACAACTCACCAAATAGCTACACATGACAGCCACCATTGGCATGTGTAGGCATTGGCATGTGTATGTGTGATGAGTAAGTCAGTTTAGTTGAGTTTGAAATAAGAAGATACCTCATTCATGGGGAAAAACAAATGAAAGTGATATAAAAACGAAATTAGCCACTCCATACTGTACTACTACATTTCCTATTTTGGTATGTACCATATTTGTTCTCTCTGCCCAGTTTGTACTCTTGTGCAAGTGCATGTCATTGACTTGTTTCCAAACTGATAAGACTCTTTGAAATTGAAATATATTAGAATGAAGTTAAAATGACAACAAATTGCAGCTACTTTCTATCAGTGTTGTTTTGGTTTAGAGATTCTATTCATTCTGTGAACTGCTTGCTAGTACTACTTGAAATTGTTAATTAAAGCAACATACCAGGCGTAGCTTCCACATTTTTTATAACATCAAGCAAGGTTCATTAGTTACACCAAGACACAAATGGACTAATTATTCTCAAATTTCAAACTGTAGCTAGCTAGCATTAATTTTATATATGGCAAAAATTTAAGCAAATGTTTCTCTGAGGTAGCAGCTAAAATGGATGCTCTTTCATTGTTTCCTCATGATGGACTGTTTCATAGTGAGATGTAGACACTCCTACTGTGACTCGACCATAAGCTTCATTTCTTTCTATTTTCATAGGAGGTGTTCTGTGAGGAATATGAAAAGATATCACTTACCAGCTTCTCTCATTGTATCTGTTTAATTATTCTTAGATATGCTGTATTCTTACTTTTCAAGAAGTTTTCTTTTTTTCCAGTAATGGAATGCTACTCTAATTATTACCAGAACAAGAGAGTATAATATCAGAGTAATCAACATAGTTAGGATTATTGGAAGGATGTAATCTATATTATATAGAAATATAGCTATAAAATTAATAAAATAAACTAACATATCAGTACTAACCTGATACTCTAGATCTAGGAGAAGTGCTTTGATTTAGTGATAGTAAGTCTGAAAGTATGATATTACCTGCCACAACTGCTGGACCCTTTCCACTTCCAGTAGTGGCAGAGACTGTTATGTCAGACACCAGTGTGTTAGGAGTGAGGTTAGTAATAGTGAAGTTGGTATTGTTAGTAGTTTGTAGTACTTGAAGAGTTCTATTTACAGTGTACTGGACAGTATAGTGTACAAGAATTCCATTGAGTTGTTCTGGTACTTCCCAAGATAGGAATGCAGATATTGTTGCTGTCTGTTGAACATTGCGAACTGCAGTAGGTTCTATTAAGGCACAAAATATTAAGACAACGAATAATTTTATTTACTTCTCTATGTCTCTATGTAGCTATAGCTACTTAAAGAAATACTGAAGCCAATTTCAGATCTGTTGCATTTAATGTTACCCATTTCTGAAATTAGTTATATTCTCAGCATTAAACCCATTAATGTGTGCTCTCTCTTTTACAGGCTTAAAAAAAACAATGCAGATTTTAAAAATGTTTGGTTGTCACTGGTTCGAACCCAGGACCATTTGCTCAACACACAAGCACTCACCAATGAGTGATGACAATGAACTGGCAACCAAATATTTCAATTCTATATTTATACTGTTAGAGGGCCCTTCTATGCTAAGTCTTGCTCTCAACAAACCAACCAAAGTTAAGGATTCCTTATATCTGTGGATTTTTTTACTCCTATAATTTATTACTTCACAACTTTTCAGTCTACACTTTACCTCATTAGATGTATTCTCTCTCTTTCACAGGCATTTTATTTTCTCTTAAAATTGTTGATGATATTCAAGCTCCATAAACACATGGTGTATTGGTCAAACTATTAAGCCGGAAATTGAGTCGATACTTTATACCCCATCCCTCAATTCAGATACTGGTAATTCATATGATAGTGACTGTAGAAAATACAGCAGATTCAGTTTAGCTATTCAACCTATGCTGAGCCATCCTGAGTTAAAACATTTGACTACTCAGTAAGATGATCTCAATAACAACCTCTTAGATGAGGCTAGTGTGCAGAACTAATTTCCACTAGGACTACCTCTGAATCAACTGCTAGTTTCACTCTTGCTTCTTTCATAGCTTTTCCTCACCCTTAGCCAGTGGGATGACCGGAAGTAAATGATATAACCACACCCCACAACTCCTAGATTATCGTCAACTGTTTGGATTATTTAGAAACTGTAATGAAATTCTCTGCCACTTAGCTCCCAGATATAGTTCATACTCTGTATGTGGCTGGCCTAGTCAGAGTCCAAACTACCTGGTAAACATTGAGTTCTGTGGCAAGAAGCAATACTAGAAGTCACAGGAGTGCTCAGTAGGCTGCCATTAGAATCAACACCTGACCCACAAGAAAGAGAGAGAGAGAGGGAGTTGCTAGCTACACTGAGAAGCAGTTGTCCACAACCCAAGATCTCTGAGGTGTTGCTTTGTAAACTCTTTTGACAAAATAATAGAGGACAGTGAAGACTGAATCAGGTGTACCAGAGCAGCCAATATATATAGTACTTATTACATGAGTCAGAGTGTGATATGGCGAAATATTTCATGAGCAGGCTAATTTATTTTCAGAGCCAGAGGCTAATTTATTTTCACAATCCAGAGGTGAGTGAAAATAAAGCCTGAGAGTGAAATATCTTGCCATATCACTCTGACAAGTGTAATAAATGGTTTATTCCACACTAGATATCTTTACTACTGTAGTTAGTACTAGAGGAAGGGTAACTCACAGCTAAAGTTGGTTGTAGGGGCTACCCACACACCCCCAGCTGATATTTTAGCAGCTGCTCTAACCCTATTGAGCAGGGTAAAGAGTAGGGTACACCAGAGGAAGGTATCTGTTGAGAAAATTGAAAAGTTTGGCAGCTTGCCAGTATAGGTGAAATAACAGCATGAAATATTGTGAGTTATTTCACGGGTCATGTACCTAAAAATATCATTGTGAAGATATCTAGGGTGGAATAAATAAATAAATAAATATATATATATATTATATATATATATATAACTTCTTAACACACCCTTTTCCTGAAGTGCATGAAATAGAAATGAAACATAGCAAAGTGATTGGTTGAGTTCTATATATGACCAAAATGGCAAAAAGAAAGGTGTGAGGATCAGAGAACATATGCACAGTCAGCAGAATTCAAGTGATCCCAACTGCTTAGTCATGATCCTTGTGTGTGGAATCCTGCTTTTTGGTGGGAATTTCATGCAAGATCCTTGGCTTCAAAATCTCGCTCTCACAACAGCACAATAGAGCTAGCTACGTTAGATTCATTGTTTAAAAAGTGGCTCGGTTAGGCGAGACTGATATAATGCTAACAGTTTCGCTTGTTGCTCTATACTCTATAGTGTTCAGTAGAAATGAAATATATATTAGTTATTAACTTTGACTCAGTTTTGTTACTATTACAGAAGAATAAATCGAAGGAAATAAAAGTTGGTGTGGTTTTCTTAGTGTCAAAATCCAAACTCGTCATTCCAAACTTCTGGCTATGAGCCTGAACCTCCAGGAAACAATCCTAGTTGAGTCTCCTCCCACTTCAGCATGCAACACTGTAGCTGCTAATGATGCACATGAGAATTATCCAGATCTAGAGCCCTGTTACAGCTGATGAGAAGTCACCATGTTAATCACTTTTAAATAATCTCATTTTCTAAAGCTTACATTCTAGCCACTGCATTATATAACTACAGTCAAGGTAGCAGGCAGACAGTGTAGAGCTCCGGAGTGTTTGAAAATGGCTCAGGCTTAACTCTCATGACCTCCTGCTTGGCTCAGTATTTGAAGGCCAAGAAGTAGCATGAGTGTACAACATTAATGGGTTAAATGGCATCAAATGTATCAGTTAAAAGTATGCTGTCTCCTTCACTCGAATTTCGCAACAGACTCAGGTGGAGAAGAAGTTGAGATCTTGGCTCATGTCATTGATAATAGCCTCCGATTGAATCTTGTTTGTGTCCAGTCACTTGCATCTCTCGAAGGAACAGCTTTGGATGTGGATTTATCATAAGTGCACCTATAGGCATCAGTAGTACTGAAGAGAAGATCGGCTCTACCACTATGACCAAACACAAGGTCAGCTAAAGCCTTTCCTTCGAGAGATGCGAGTGACCGGACACAAACAACATTCAATTGGAGGCTATAGTAGTATCAATGACATGAGCCAAGATCTCAACTTCCTCTCCACTTTCTTTCCTGTAAGTCTTGAGTGACCTGACACAGTTACTTGGCTAATAGCAAAAATAGTGCTTCCAGACACAAAAGAAACCATTGGCTTAGCAGTGATCAGTCTCAGAAACATAGGCTGCTGCAGGAGCATCACTGGAGCTATGTATGGACGATTGATACACTGAAGTCTGTGTACTGTCTATGAAGAGGAGAGAGAGAGCCCTGTCTTCAATTTCTCACAAGTGGGAAACAAGTTTGAGATGGTATGACCCAGGAACCAACATGTCATGTCATGCAGTGGGAGTGGAACCATAAAAAACAATTGGTAACTTGGTAGTGCTGCTACTGTCTTTGAGCATGTCATGAGTTGGCAAATAGAAAACATTTCCCTTAGATGAAATAAGGTCTGCATGTGGTACAAGTTCTACATCGCCCATAACCTATACTCCTCCATGCCTGCATGAAAAGCATTCCACTGGGAGTTTTTAATGAGTCTGCCAAAGATTCTATGCCCGGTCTGCAGATCAATGACAGGACAGCTGCCTCCATGACTGCAACCTGTTCCACTTAACTTCACATATGACTGGCCTTTGATGGACTACTCCTCAAACGAGGCAATCCTCGTAAAACTGTTTGTGTATATATTGTGAGCCGTTGTCATGTTTGTGAGTTCACTGTTTCTGTTACCCATGCATAATTTGATTATTTTCCTGCCTTTTCTCTCTTGTGATTTACCTTTTTTTTGTTGCTCACCTACTAATATTGTAAGTGACTTGTGCTTTGGCACTTGTCACCAGCACCTCTTCTTTTTGATCGTTCTAATCATGTATGTGAACTATCTTCTTTGTGTACGTTGAATATTAAACTGTCTTCGCTTCGTGAGAGCCATTCACATTGTATTGTGTATCTTTTTACTGTTTTGTGAGTGTGGTTTGTGAGATATGTTGTTTTAGCTATTTCAGTTATCTTTCATTGAGTTAGTGTTCATTTTCATTGTTTGTTACTTTATTACCATAGTTAACCATTACTTTATATTGTGATGCAATCTAAGTGTGTTTGACCTTAGATTGTACGTAATAGTTATAAACCAATATTGAGGTTTGTATGCGATTTACAAATCCCGAGACACGAGGGAGAAGCCCGAGTGGCATGGGTTTGTGAATCGCAATTTAAACCAATTTTTTTTTGGTTTACAACTACTTTATAGCCCATTGATAACTAATAGCTCTATTTATAGCACTCTCCGGTCATTTTCCCATTATTATTAATGGTTGCTACTAACTATATCAACTTTTCCCTCTAATACATTTTTGTACGGAAATACCGGGAACTGTATCAGATTTATAGTACTCGACGACAAGCGCTGTCACTCAGGTAACAGGCTATAGACTCTCATATAAAGCCCAGGGTGTCTGTGGGTCTTGCAACCCCACAACTGGCAGGACATGATCTCTTCAGTTAAAATATGTGCTCTTACGTTTGGAATTGAAATTTCAGTGTTAGTTGAGACCAATAGTGGCGATCTCAGCTGCCATCACTCCAATAGCTAGCAGCACGCTATCACTCTAATAGCTAGCAGCACGCCATCACTCTAATAGCTAGTAGCATGTCATCACTCGAATAGCTAGCAGCACGCCATCACTTCAATAGCTAGCAGCACACCATCACTCTAATAGCTAGCAGCACGCCATCACTCTAATAGCTAGTAGCATGTCATCACTCGAATAGCTAGCAGCATGTCATAGTTGACAGATTACCTGCTGCACTTCTCTTTAAAGTGGAAAATTGGTTTAAGAATACATAATGTATTCTAAACAAAGCTCTCACAGTAAAATGATGATCTGTTTATTATCTTTATATGTTGACAGTGAACTTATAAAAGTTAGACTGAATTTAAATAGGCCACCATAACTTACTATCTTGTGAAGTTGTTATAGATGAACTGGCACTAGAGAAAGGTCCAGTATTGACACTGTTGACTCCAGCTACAGTGAAGGTGTACTGAGTGAAGGGCTTGAGGCCAGTAATGAGATGAGTGGTAGCATTAGACTGTGTATTGATTAATATGTTTCTATTAGTTCCTTCTCCATATTGAATTATGTAACTAGTGATGACTCCATTTCTCTCTGAAACATCTATCTCTGTCCACGTGAGGGTAATACTAGTAGACATTACTATACTAGCAGTAGGTACTCCAGGACTACCACTGGGAGCTGTAAGAAATATATAACTCAAAATTATTATATTTTTTCTGTATAATAATTATTTTATTCTACTAACAAGCGAGTGTGTGAAAGGCTAATCCCTTCGAAATCTCTCCCCCTTCCTCTTCTCTGGGGTGTCATTCCTTCTGCCCCACAACAAGACTGATGTGATCCTGTTGATGATTCCAAGTCATTTAAAAAGTGTTCAATTAAAGAAATGTTTGCATGTATATAATTAATGCTTGTAGCTACTTTCACTATCTCACTAGAAAATGTTTGCCTGATGTTAGTTTTACTTACCACGATTGGTTTGTGACTGTGCTCTTATTGGAAAGAGAGTGTGGGGCCACCCACAAGGAAGAACAAGCTCATTAAGGAACTTTATTTATTTTTTATGTACTTTTGTTGCATGGCAACATTAATGTAATCCATGCCACTAATTAGTGGTTCATGCCTAGCCAGCAGCACATACTCACCACATGCACATAACTGAAAGAACATTCTAGAACATTCTACATACACATGGCTGCCTACTGGGCACGGGCATCAACATTCATTCTTTTTATGTATCACTATGTGGGTGGTTGGCTATAAATTCACATATAGTCCAACCTCCTTCTCAGTTAGTCTTTGTTACATCCTACCCTGCACGTTTGGCTAATATATTTAACTACTCAATATAATTTCCTGAATGGCTTCGGGCTTAGTTAGGGGTAGTAGATAAGCTTAAGGGATAACATCAACAGGAAGATGCCTCAGCAACTCCATAGACTAATTCTGGTGGCAGCGTACCTGCTGGGACTGGGACATCACCTAGGCTCCGGTTATAAACTTGGGTTCAATTACTTAGTCTCGATCCCAAAACCCCTACACAGAGTAGCATACTACTTACCATCTTCAGCAGTTCTAACAATTTTGCTAGCATTAGAGAAAGGTCCTGTACCATCACTGTTGACTCCACCTACAGTGAAGGTGTACTGAGTGAAGGGCTTGAGGCCAGTAATTAGATGAGTGGTAGCATTAGACTGTGTACTGATTGTTATGTTTCTATTAGTTCCTTCTCCATAATTAATCTTGTAACTAGTGATGACTCCATTTCTCTCTGAAACATCTATCTCAGTCCATGTGAGGGTAATACTTGTAGATCTTCTTATGCTAGCAGTAGGTACTCCAGGACTACTACTGGGAATCACCTCTATAACAAAGCAACATGTCACATCAAAGCTACTAACTGAGACATTAAACACAACAACACGTCACAGCAAAGCTAACTGAGATAGTTATCTTAGACTAGGTATATTAGATTGACTCTGAGCAACAAATTGATCTAGTTAATGGCAAATCATTAAACATAACGAAGTAAAAGTTTTCACACACAAATTAATTTGATGAGACATCAATTTTTAAATGCTAGCAGTCACTGAAGGGGTAACTGTATCACACGACTTAGGATATTTATCAGTTAGCAGTCACTGAAGGGGTAACTGTATCACATGACTTAGGATATTTATCAGTTAGCAGTCACTGAAGGGGTAACTGTATCATATGACTTAGGATAGTTATCAGTTAGCAGTCACTGAAGGGGTAACTGTATCACATGACTCAGGATATTTATCAGTTAGCAGTCACTGAAGGGGTAACTGTATCACATGACTTAGGATATTTATCAGTTAGCAGTCACTGAAGGGGTAACTGTATCACACGACTTAGGATATTTATCAGTTAGCAGTCACTGAAGGGGTAACTGTATCACATGACTCAGGATATTTATCAGTTAGCAGTCACTGAAGGGGTAACTGTATCACATGATTTAGGATATTTATCAGTTAGCAGTCACTGAAGGGGTAACTGTATCACATGACTTAGGATATTTATCAGTTAGTTGAGTTGCTCACAGTGGTATAAAAAGATGTTTCGGTCTGGGGCGGGGGGGAGGGGGGTGAGGGGTGGGGGCTTCAAGGGCATGTATTTTGTGGCATAAAAGTGTTCATGTGAGGAATTACCTCGTCAAATTGTGCCCCAATATTATGGGAGGGGGGGGGGCTCCAATTTCTACACCACTGGCTCATAATCTAAAACATTCTATATTAATACATATAGTTTAGCTAGTCAGAAAGGGTGTCAGTTTACACTTGCATTTATTATGTTTCACTTAACAGTAATACATGGGACTCATTATAACACAAAAAATATTTGATATAATACAAGATATTTAAATATACATTTCAGTTATATATATATAATATATAGCATAGTACATAATAAAATACCAGCTTATATAGTTATACTTGTTTATTTTTGAGATGTCATGCTGCAATAAACTATAATCATTCGGAAACCTTAAGCTCCCACCATAACTAAGACAAAATATAAATAGACACGGTCTGTCAACTTGTTTGAAAGGATGCTGAAGGTCAGATGTATTGTACTATAAACTTCGAGTATTGAAGGTTTGCTAAATCAAGAGCTTGAGGCTTGAGTTGACTATAATAGACTTTGTATTGACAGTTTTTGTGCTTCAAAAATTACAATGTTTACTGAGAGATGTGTCTTCAAATTGCAAATTTCATAAATGAATCTTCTACCAAAATGTTAAATTTGGGTACTTGTAATCATTGGATATGAGTAAGCATAGGAGACTTAGTCATGACTTAAACAGTTCACTAAATGGTTTTCCCGCAGAAAGTACTAAAATACACATCCACCCATGGCTGAATATTTAACCAGGAGAGAGTGATATGAGGTATGTGGGATAAGGATTGCTGTTACCAGGGTGAGACTTGTCATGAATGTAAAGGTGGGTGCTCTAGTTGATCATGTGATCATGTGATGAGTAATGAGTATGTCTCTCTTGTAAGTTATAGAGCATGCAAGCCAAATACATGACTTGTCCTCTCTGAAAAAAAACAACATTTAATAAACTTCAATTTTGCTAATGAAATATTATGTATTTCTCTTTCAATCTAGCTATTTACAATTAGAACAATAGGCTTTCATTGCAAACCTTAAACAATCTCACAACAGACCAGCAAAAAAATCATTTTTTCCCAAAGTTATTTTTATATTCTGCCAATTTATCAAAAGATTAATATTGTTTAAGTATTAGTACAATATTACCTGTTATAGTCAGAGTTTCAGACACAGCTGGTATACTCAGATATGTGCCAGTAGTAGCTCTTACACGAATAGTGATATTGAACCTATCTGTAAAAGTCCCAGTTGTGTAAGTAGTTCCAGTCACTTCAGTACCACCAATACTAACATTCATAGTGTTAATATACACACGATATGTAGCTCCAGAGAAACTAGCTGGAGGATTCCAGGTGGCCTGTACTCTCCTATTACTAATTTGTCTCAATACAATATTAGTAGGAGGATCTGGATCTGGAATAAACAATTACAAATAAGAGCAAAACAACAATTCATATTAATTGTACGTCAGCAATCAACTATATGTTCATTATCTACAAGAAATGATTGTTATCAAAAATTTTAAACTTTTAAATTGACATATTAATTAAAAACTATTATTATTATTCTAAAATGTATTATTGAAGTAATAAAAGAAGGTGGGCATTAAATTATGTTCAATACAAAAACTGTTAAAAAACAACAACAGTAAACATAGCTAACTAGAAGGATTCAAGTAAGTGGGGCCAGAGTTATTAAGAGGCAAAATGAGACACCTTCTCAGAATTGTATAGTGTGAAAGTATTTATATAAATAATATATGTATAGTAATTATATACTGACCGTATTACCTTCTATTGTAAATACTGGTGATGTCACTGGAGTTGGTGTATTAGTATTATTAACAGTGTATGTGTAAGTTCCAGGTAGATATCCTCCCACTAGTAGAGCAACTCTATACATGCGACTCTCACACGGTCCAGTACCTACAAAAGTCTCTCCTCCTCCATCAAAAAAATTACCACCACCTGCCGGTCTGGTATGTCTATCAACAATGAGATTATTCCTCCTCCAAGTCACTGATGTAGCTTGACCTCCTGTAGTGATTCCTTCTATTACTAACTCTAGGTTATTACGATCTGCTAATTCTGCTAATTCTGATGATGAACGTGTTTCTAGCTGTATTTTTGCATTAGTAATTGCACCTAATAAAATATAATATGCATGTATGTATGAGTATATCATTGGTGTAGGAAGCAACTTTAAAGTGTAGAGGCTAATCAAGCTGTCACATTTGCCATGCCTACAATATTGGGTGGGGTTTAAATGGTTTAAATGTAATCAATCCAAATATATATATATTCATAAAGTGATGAAAAAATTGATGAAAACACAATATCTACAAATTTACTACCAATCATACCCATGAGCTAATCATACCTTAAGCAAGAATTTTCAAGTTACTGTTTAGATAGACATTTTGTTACAGTGTATGTAGTAGAAAGTAAAGTCTTTATGCAGCTTCCAAACTGGTTCCTAATGGAACTCACACTTAAATTTGACTATGCCATTTTTCCAGTAAAAACCTTAATAAGAAAACAGAATATTATTAGCAGTATAACTCATTGAAGCTTCTCTTTCTTACTGGCTCTAGAAAATGATGCAGATTGCTCTATACATTGCTACAAGGCCACCTACCTGGAGGATTGAAAACTTCTTAACATCTATTTCCTTGCAAGATCTCGATTGGAAACAAAAATGCCTGAGGCTGATGAGCCTGCAGGGGAAAAAAACTGCTACCTGAGTAATACAGACTATGGCACTCATTTGCTTTCTGACACTTCAGTTACCGGCTGCCAAAAATAGTGCATCGACAAGAATGATTAAACAGATTCAGAATGTTCTCAAAAAGTTTAGTGGCCATGGCCGCTGCGGCTGCTACAGATCCTACGCCATGTATGTATATATATAATATGTATAGGTTACATTACGAGGTGGAGGTTGGTGCGGGATTTATATGACGGGTTGAAGGCCTGAGGATAGTATTAACCTGATACAGACCAAGTGGAGTGGTGCAACTGTGGTGAACTAACTAATTAACCATTGCATTGCATCATCTGCACACGCATGAAATTATGTATTGCATCATTCAGAACTTTCTAATTTCATTCACCACGTGGTAAAAATATATTGACTTCTTCTTGAT
>WLWI01003753.1_pt1 | contig 13006 bp, 8 predicted proteins | sample 6701501 | NCBI WGS metagenome assembly WLWI01 (sample SAMN12718690, study PRJNA515312) | sponge metagenome | isolation source: marine sponge | host: Mycale hentscheli | place: New Zealand: South Island, Marlborough, Capsize Point | collected 2014-11-01
TGATCGATAAACCAGAGGATTCTGTTTAGTGCAATTTGGGACGGGGTCGACCACATAACTAACACAAAAACGCGAGGGTTAAAGTACAAAATGACATACGTACGTCCAAACATATATACAAATAAACAAATATCCCCGATTTTCAATTGTGTTACCCCTGTAAGTGTCTCGCTCGCTACGCTCACTCGCCAATTAAACATTACTAAGGTTGACTCCCCGCATATGGACATCCAGTAAGAAACAAAGCCCTTAATATTTCAGCTTTCAGGAAACACTATCATACAAAAATACTTGCTTTGCTCTTGAGGCTCCAATGAAGCTCCATATCAGATTTTTAAGCCAGAACTTTTACATAACAGAAGTAACAAAAACTTCAAAATCACTTTTCAAAAAGTCGCATTTTTGCAATGCTTATCATCTTCGTATTCTACATTAGTCAGACTAGAGAGAAATTGGTAGCACTTGCAGTCTAAAAATATGATAATGTGTCATCTATACTAGGTTCATGACCCTGCATTTTTTTCTTTACTGCGCTGGAACACTAACAAACTGTCAAGCCAAGGCTGTAGCTCTAATGTTTGCACTACTGCCAAGTTTTAGGTTTTCCCACACCAATTGAAAAAATTAGATGAAATGACCTTTACCAGTCAAATAATAAAACTTATTCTGCTGAAATCTGAAAAAAAAAGTTCCTAGTTAAACAAGGTTACATTGTTGTTGTTTACAGGAAGTTGGTTTAATTACTCCAGCTTAAGTATCACGTAAGAGTTGTGTCTTGGTTTTGGTGACTTTGAAGTTGAAAAAGTTGGTTTAAAATTAAAGATAAGTCTACCAAAAAAATTAAAAGGATGGAAAATAGTAATAAAACACATTTGAATGCAAAAATTGGGGAGTCAGGGTTACCCATAAAGATGTGGGAACCAGAGAGGCTCAAAAACAAGAAAGGTCACTTACCCCATGTTATAACTAAATCACTGTCTTTTTCAGTGATACCTCACTATTACATAGTAAATGTTAAACAAAATGGTATTTTACTTAGATATAGAATCATCACATGGGACAATTGACTTGTTTTTATACTTTTTAGGGCTTCACTAGTTCCAGTACACTTTTTGGGCAACCCAAACTGCCAATTTTTAAATTATCATGTTTTTATTGTGAGTGTATTATATGCCAAGAACATGCACAGTAGAGTAATTATGTCAGAGACATAAAGTGAAGAGTTAAAAAAAACTCTATGGATCAAATTTGTGAATAAGATGCTTATAGCTAAAATGCTGCAGAACTAAATAAACGAGTTTAAAGGTTTATTTTAAGCATAGAAAATGTTCCAAACTCCAGAGAGATTTACTAAACCCATAATACATATATAATATAATGTTAGACCAGAGAGTGTCTTACTCTTTCACATAACATTTTTATACCTCATGTCAGCAAGGCCTAATTCTTTCAGATTGTCACAAACTTGATAATCAATAACATCATTCCACATGTACATTCCAGCTTTTTCAATACTAGATTTTACTTTCTGACTTTGAAATTTATGGACAAAAGGAACGACATAGAGCCATTGAAGTGAATGTTTATGATGCTTATACAAATATTGAGCTAATTTTGCCAAAATAGTAGCCAGCTCTTCTTGATTCGGTGGTTTAATTAAATGTAAAACAATGGCTAAATCTGGTGGTAATTCTTCTTTACTCATTGGCTTCAGTAGAAGCATAGAAAACAAGACTGACAAAATAGAGGCCACTTTATCGGAGGTGTTCTTTAATTTCTCCATTACAGTGTTTCCCAGAACTTTGACTAGGACTAAAACTGAACACATCTTTCTTCCAATTAAAACTTTGGATTCACACTCAATATCGAGAAGTCCCATGGAATTATGAAGAATCCAGTCCAATAGCACCTGTAAATAATATATATATATATATAATATATACACTATATGTGAGCTTAATGGTTGTAATGGAAAAAAGATGACTAGTTATAGCGTTAAAAGGGCAATGCAGATTATGCAACACATTCATGACATTTCACTAATACAAATTGTACTGAACTCAATGAAGCACCAAAGGTGTGAACACTCAGCGTTAATAAACACTAACAAGCTGTTACAATATAATCTAATTTTTAGACTCACAGGTATACATTTCAGCATGAAACTTCACTCCTTTAAACTCCGTTAACTTTCCTGAGCATAAAGCAAACTACACCACAGGCCACAAGAAATTATTTGCTCATGTGATTATGATGTGACACTTATAGGCGTTACCCATAAAAATCTGGTACCTATGCGGAGCAGAAAGCTTCACGTTTTCTCAACAATTAGCCCGAAATTAAAAAAAAAGTAGCACTAAAGTCCTAAATCTTTGTCCTGAGTAATTAATTGTCAGTAATCTCCAAATTCGGAACATGATAGACAGACAGACAGACCGACAAAGAGACAAACAGACAGAACAACTACTATACACTCTCGTGCATGCGCACTGAGAGTTAATAAACCATTTAATAGTGCTGTAACATATTATTAGATCTTTATCATTATATTTTCGTTATTTATACCTGAAACTAAATCGACAGCTATATCCAATAATGTGTCAGTACATTCTAATTTTTTTGTGCTGTTAAATTTTTTTTTTACAAAGTAAAATATGAGTACAAACTTTCTAACATAAGTCATTACAATTTGAGACCACTAACAATTTTTTTCTAATTATCCTGTTCATTATTTATTATTCGACAGGCTCTGGGAAAAGGTACAACTTTGCACAATACTGAGTTCAGTAATACAGACAAAAATGCAAGATTAGGTCAATATTTTAAATCTTAGTTCTACCTTAATATTATTAGCAGGGCTGCAGCAAAGGGTGTGACTGGTGCAACTTGGGCTGCACTACTTTTTTTGCCACACTAATTTGTTATTCAGCGCATGCGCAAAAACTATTACTGATAAGTGGCGTGGAGAGGTAAGGGACGACTATACTGGACCTCATCAACCAAATGTTTATAATTTGGAAAGAACTTCTGATACACACAAAACATACGAACAGATGAGTTAGATTTAAAATGTATTGTTGTAAAAGAATTTATAGAACAGAACAGCAGCTGTATTTTTTCAGAGATCATTGTATTATTACGCTACGAATTTATATAGCTATGTATAAAGTATCATTACAGTATTGATTTTTGGTTTTTAATAATAAATAGCTAAATTTATATAGTTTAATTCATGATTATAATTTTTTTTAATGTTCTATCATTAAAAATTGGATTATTTTTGTACAAAAACATTAAATTTCTATCTAAGCTACTGGTGAAGGCACCTTCACTTGCAATTATACACAAAAACAATTAACAAAGAACAGCCTACTCTTAATATAGACATACCACACCCACAAAATGATTAACCACACCCATACCATCATAATCACATGCATTTCTGGCCGTACCATGTTAAATTGCTTTTTATTACAGGCCTGAATCTTTTCTTTAAACCATTGAGCAAAGATTAAAAGCTGGATTCAGTGGATAAGTATCTTTAAACAGATATCAGCAATTAAATCTGAACAGGAAGTAAATGCTCTGAGATAAGTTTTCTCGAATTAATAGTTACTATAGTTCACATTTTCAAAGTACTATATTTGAGAGAATGTGCATCCTTGAATAGTAAGTAGCATATCAACAGGTAGATAATAATAATTATGATAGTCAGCTGAAATAAAACCAAAAAGTTGTTGCCCCAAGTTGTACCCTTTCCTGACTTATTTTTAATTCTGTATTGTTTTACCAAAAAAAAAGCCTGTAAAGAGAGAGAATAGATCTAAATAATATAGCATAAGTCCAAACGATCCCAATTTGGCTGGGACATTGACGATCTCCTTGCATCTATCCCAATACATGCCTAATAGATAAGTCTTGACAAACTGAACTTTTTAGATGAATACTTAGTCAGCAAAAATCTTGTGGTTAAAAAAAAAAGCTAATTGTCCCTACTGTACCTTAAGCCAATCCCTAGTAAGCAAGAAAAATGAAGAAAATGAAAAATGAAGAAAACGAAGAAAATGTTTCTTCCGACTGTTTGTTTGGTTTGGGAGCTTGCATTAAATAACAAGATCCTTACTAAGAATACACAATAAGAAATCTAATCCAGTTAATGTTTTAGAATTATAATTTTTATGCCTCCCTATAATTTACCTCATCAAATTTTTCCACTCTTCTTACATCTGACTTGGAATGATGCTCATTTTGACTAAAATTCTGACATTGTAATTGCTGAAATATATGAGTTATCTTGTATACCAATTTATCAAATGAGAAGTGCTCCCAACTTTGGCCATAAAGGATGCCTTTATATTCTTCAAGAAATATTTCTAAACTTCTCTCTTGATTACTTGCATGATTGGGCAACTCAATACTTCCTTTTGAAGAATCCAATGGAAGAAATCTCGATAAAAATCCAATCCTAAAATGTGATTGAGGTTGCAAAGATGGAAAAATCATTCCATCATATTGATGATAACATCCTGCAATAATAATATATATTATTATATATAATCTCAACACAAAAATTTTGTCATCTTACCTCCTGGAATTTGAGCAGTCTTGTCAATAATCAAACATCTATTTATATGTGGATTAAAGTGCCAAATTGATAGAGCTTTGTCTAGATTTTCATAATCATTACCGTGTTTTGAGAGTACAAAATACTTATATGGCTTTGGTCTTTTAATACATTCCAAATCCATCTCAATTTCACATTTCATAACCACTTCAGATTCCTCAGTTTCCCTATTACATACACATATAAATCACAACATAAATTCATTTTCTTTCTTACTAGCATAAAATACTAATAAAATATCAAAAAAATAATAATAATAAAACCGACAGACAGACAGACAGACAGATAGACAGACAGACCTTTCACATAAAAAATTTCCTATGTTTTTCTTCCAATAACCCATTGAATGCTCTCCACCTCGCAAAAAGATTTTCACGTTAGACTTTTCAACATTCCATATCTTCAAAGGAACAATTACATGGAATATGACAGCCATAGTTTTTTGATGACCCTGAGATCTGTAAAAAAGATAAATTACATTTTACTTGTAAATCTAATGTGAAAATGATAATAAATATATTGAATAAAGTCCAACCAATATTCACTCACAAAATGCCTACTAAGTGTAGGGCATGATTGTCACATGCATTTTAGATCAGACTGTGCACATTATCAATGCCCAAAATATACTCAATAATATGAACAGAACTCTAGAATCTTAGACACCAAATAAGTGAATTTTTTGTTCAGAAGGTATAACTAAATTCAGATGGATGTAGTAGTGTGTGAAAAGGGTGTTTTTAATTATTCCCATAGCCTTTTATCAAGTTTTGAAACAACGCTTTTCTACTAATTTTGAAACTGAAAAGCATTATTTGGACAATTTCAACACAAGCTTTCATAATAGAGCAAGCCCTAGAAGCTTAGTTGCTTCTATTCACATAGTAATATCAGGTTTTAGTGTGCCAATCCAAATAAAAAAAACTTTCGCACACCAATTCAAATTGGACAAAGTATATAATCGGCTTCAATTTAATACTCTTAACTTATAAGAGAATCTAGTGATGGAACTGAAGTAGCTAACTAGTATACTAAATATTGTTCCCACTCATCTCACCTGAGTGAACCGTGGTGCCATTAACAATGACAATGCTGAAATATTATAGTTTATTTAGTTGCATTCATGAGTGTGCTTAATATCAAGCCTTCCTGGTTTCTTTTTTATACTTATTCTGTGTACCATAGGTGAGTGCACTGACCAAACTTTTCAACAAGCTGTATATATTTGTGATGGGGGATTATGTGAAAGTGATTGGTGTTCTTGTCCTGGACGCAAGGCCAAATAGGTGCCACACATATACGAATTGTGTCAACTACTAGTGATGTGCTTCAGCACAAATGGTGAGCGAGCTGGTCTGACTGAAATTTAAATTTGACATTTAGCTGCTAATAATTTTGGTTAGTTAAATACTTTTTTAGTTTATTGCTATTCTTTAGCAACACACAATACTTTTATACATACTCAAAGGGTAAACAATCAAATTTCCAAGGATGATACGGGTAAAGATTGATAAACTAACAGTTTAAAATTAAGCTAGTCACCTTTCCTAAGTACGATCCATTCAAATGCTCTAATGCACCAGAGCTCAAGTAGATACAGCATTGCATTGTATTCTCTTAGTGACTTGACTATTGGACTTCGGATTTTCAAGTAAGAACAAACCCATTATGTAAGGCGTATAGCTATGACAAACAGCGTATTAACAAAGTTAACTTACCACCGCCGCTAAAAAACTAATGAACTCAGCTAACTTTGGAAGACCTAATTGCGAACGTCTCTCCCATTCTGTGTCCGTAGCTCTTTGCCGGTTTTTTTTTGTTTGTTTGTTTGCTGTTGTTTCTTACCTCAAAGTCCTTTCTCCTGAATTTCTTGCGCCTGCGCTAATATTTACATTTTTAAGTAGGCTCTGGGGTGGACACACATTGACCTCTTTGAACTTTGCCATTTATACAATTATATATATATATATTATATATATATTATATATATACCAAAATCTCAATTGAGACTTGTTAGTGGCAGCCTCGCTTCGCTCACCCAATTACTTGTGCACAGTGCTTTCCAAGCTAGCCTTACTCTCACAATAATTCTTTCTCAGCTGAACACCAAGGTTCACCCAGGCAAAATGATCAGTCACAATATTTGGTATATGCTCGTTAGCTAGTTACTTCAGTTCCATCTACAGTTTTAGCATATCCTTCCATTCCATTGAGTGCAGTACCATGGAAACCTGCACATCCTCAAGCTTGTAGTAGCGTCCTCGCTACACTCTGATGCTACAGCCTGGAGTCTTAAGTTACTAAATCCCATAGGTTTCAGAGTACTGCATTCTAACTATTACTTAGATGACATGGAATTAAGTAATTAAGTTAGCCAAATAATAAAGTCGATTGAATATAACATCCAAAACATCAGCATTTAGCATGCAAGTTTAGTACATCCAAGAGAGCTCAACTAATGACCATGTGATCCTTTCTCTGAATTCATGGTTGAACCTCCACATTTACTTCAACTAAACAAAAGTCTGTGTAATAAAGAGCAAAAAATAAATACTAACCTTAACTGCATCGAATGTTTTGTTTTCACAGATATTTCAGTGCCTTTATTATTTGTTTCATGATGGTAGTTACTCTCCTAAAAGCAAAACATTAAATAATAAAATTGACTTTGACTAATGTTGATTCAGAGTTAATCTGATAAAATGTGGCTGTTACAAGTTATGGATGTGTGTAAACATGTGTAGTTTTAAGAGTATAATGACTATTATCAAGTTTTGACCCTTCATAAAAACTAGATTGTGGGTTCGATTCCCCAGCAACAACTAAGATTCTCACGTTTTCCTTTGCTTCTCTCTAGACCCCTTTTAAAGCAATAAAAAAGTATTAAAGTAATGAATATAATTAATCAAATAATAACAAATGAGTCTCTTGAAGAATTTGGTAGCATTGCACCACTATAAATAAATATATATATATATAATATCAGGGGCAGATTTGACAAAACAGCCAAACTTGGACGCAACACCTAAAAGGTGCCAGTGAGAGCACCATTCAACTTAACCAAATCAAACTTATTCATGTATGGAGTGTATAATCAAGCAGAAGTGAGCTCATATAGTATTCTTCTCATTTCGAATATATACTAATAGAGTTGTTTCAGTTTACTGAATTATTTACAATGCTCCTTTGGCATTTTTCATTAAGACCCCCAAGGATATAGATAAAGGGAAATTGGGTATTTGTTAATCCCTACTTTTTTACTTTATCTATGTACACTATTAATCCTCAGCAGGCACGTTTGAGAAAGTTATAGTACAAATTTTGTTCACAAATCTGTCATTCAAAGCCAACACTTTTTTTTTGTTTAAAAAATTAGTTTTTCTGAAAAGAAATACAGTAAATTTTGGCCACATGATCGCAAGCTTCTGCACTTTGGCACAGATGAACCTAAAACACAACACTAACCATCAAAACTCTATAAAGTAGTCTTTAGAATTTAGGTTCCACTAGATCAAAATGAAGCTTCAAATGAGGAAATGAAGACTATTCGAAGAGATGCTTAATTATGTATCTTCAAAGTCAATGTGGTAATGCAGCAAAATTTAAGTGCCAGGCAGTAAACTGCCTGCAGCATTCCGGCTAAATGCTGAGTCATTTAGGGCTCTAATTTCGGTGGGTGTACCTACTCAGAACATAAGGAGTAACAGCCCAGAAGTTCTCCAGCCAAAGTTGAGCACCACTTTGTCTAGAATATGCTAAAGCATAGAAGAGACAAAAGTAGTCAGGCTATACAATCTATGTCTAGCAAGCCCTGAAAAGGTGAAGTGAAGTACAACAAAATTATTGATCATAATTTATGATTGAGTTGATCTACTAATTACTTGAACTTTAATGGATCAAATATGTTGTGCTAATGAACATAAATTGATGCACAAGTTTGTGGTTCCATAGCTAAGGTTAAAAAAAAAGTTTAAGCTTCCCATTTTTTTGCAAAATGAACTTAAGTCCCCAAGACAAATAATTATTGAATGCATGTGGCAAAATGATAAACTTCTAGGAAATGAGCAAATAAAGATAGCTAGCAAAGAACTAGAAAGTCATCTTATGATAATTAGCATCATTATGTTATGAATTCTAGCAGATTTAATGTCATAAAATTTTACATATATATGCATATACATACATGATTAATTCCCTTTAACAGTTCTATAGTACAGTTAACTGAAACCTGTGAGTAAACAGAAAGAGAAAACTGAGAAGGCTAATCAGATTTTAAACAGGAATTTTACAATCCTTGGGTACGTAGCAGTACTAGCTCAGTTTGCAACAGTCGAAATTAAGATTATATTATTGTTAAGATAATACACAATATCAGAAATTATAACATTAAAAACTCATACTTCAGTAACAGTAGAAAAATCATCTGATGCTGATGTTATGGGGGCATTTAATGGCTTCTTGTTCTTGTCTTGTTCATCAAAATTTTGCTGACAGTCAAAATATTCTTGATCCACACTTGTTCCTGTATTTTTCAATGCATTATCTTCGCATTGATTTATAGGTGTAGCACCTTTTGTGCTCAAAGCGGAACTGTTTAGATTCAATTCTTCCCTAGATTGTTTTTTAAGTTCAGCACCTTCCTGGCTTAAAGCAGGATTTTCAAATTTGGTATTTTCTGTTGCAGAATATATAGGAATTGGCTTACTTAAACCTAAATCTTTAGATTCAGTTGCATTATTACGTAAAGCCAAATTTGCATTATCAAGGCCTAAATCAGATTTCACAGGTTCAGTTCCTCTGCTTACAACAGCAACATCTGCCACTTCAGATTTTTTCTCCTTATTCACAGAACTATTACTTTCATAGGATTCATTATGACTACTAGAACTCTGCTTCATTTTTGGTACAAGTATGGAAATTGTTGATGAATTATCTTTTGTTGGTGGATTTCTTTCATCAAATTTCGTTTCTAATGATCTCTTAATTCCTGCATTGCAATGTTGAATTGACAACAGAGGAGAAAAATGAGGAAAAGGATAACCAGCATAATACTGTAATGGTAGAGAAGGCTCTAAATACAAATTTAGAAACATATATAATCAAATCATAATACATGTAGTTTTATTATGGCTTTACTAGCTGTACAATATAAGATTTTTACTTAAAATATGTTGTTCAATTTGTGCTTTTGAAAACAAAGCAGGTAAATCTGACACCATAGCTGACTTTTGTTAACCATACCTTCAGTTACAATTATAGTGTAGATTATCTTGACTAGCTGGCAACCATCAACAGCCACAATGTATAAAATAGATTCATAACTATTGGAATATAAAATTCTTTCCATTACATGATCATAAATTAATTTCAATGTTTTTTTATACAGGTCATGCTAAATACCACAATACTAGTGATGTGCTTGAGCACAAATGGCGAGCGAGCTTAAAGCTACACTATTGTTAAATGATTCATTTTAATTTTTAAAACTCTTGAGCTACTAAAAAAAGTCCAGTAAATTACGTATATACGGTAAAGGGGATTCAATGCCATAGTAACCACTCCCCGCAACACTTTGAATTGAAAAAAAAGCAACAAAAAAGTTATGTTATTTAAACGTTTTATTTGTGATATTCTATAGCTAAGCAGTAGTTGTAACGCACAATACTTCCACACTTAACTGAACATACCTACACAAGACTTACCTTCGAAGTTAGTCTATTAGACAATAAATTTTCAAGTAAATACTGTTGCGTAGGGCTTATAACTATGACAAATAGCATATTAACTTAACGCCGCCACTAACTCGAATAGAAATGGAACTCCCGTACGTTTTCGAGTCTAACTCCACCCGCAAAAGAATTCAAAGCGGTAAACAATTCAATTTCTAGAATGATACAGGTAATGATCAATAACCAGAGAGAAATTTGGGATAGGGTCGAACACTGGGCTAACACAAAAATACGAGAGGGTCAAAGTACAAAATGACATACGTAGGTCCAAACAAATAAACAAACATCCCCGATTTTCAATTGTGTTAGCCCTATAAGTGTCTCGCTCGCTTCACTCACTCACTAATTATATTTAACATATTATTAGTTGTGATTATAATCAATTAAGATACAGAAAAACATTACATGTATGATTAATTCTAAAGCCAGGTATTTGTGTGCAAGAGGAAATGCAAAGTCACTTATTACACTAGGCTTCTTCAAAAACTGTAATATCAAATTAACCATCGTTACTATTTCAGGAATTTTGAGGCAAATCAACATCACAATTTTTTAAATACCTTGGTATTATCTTCATAATGTCAGCAGCTATATAGTAATTGAAAGCTGTAAACTGAATGTACATTATTATTTGGTTTTGGTTCCCTAGCAACTGAGTACCAAGGTTTTACACATGGTTATTCATTTTAATTTTTAATAAATTTTCGTCAAGAAACAGCTACTTTCTCTTCTTCCCTATCATATATATATATGTGACCATCTACAGGAAAACCGGGCACAACGCGGCGTGCGTAAATATCGAGAAAAGATCGATCGATTTCTTTAAAATGTATTGTTTTACTGTCTTGTCTTCTAAGAGGCTGAAATCTCTGTTCTTTAAAAGCTCAATAACCGCTGAGGTTGTAAAACAAGAAGCCATAAACTCATGATTGAATTCATAAGTAAACATGTTCAGTTATTACATGCATGCATTATAGTTAGAAGGTAGATCTGATAGGAAAAAGTCCCACAAAGTTTTTCCTTGTAATTAAGAGGAGTTATACTTACATCTGCACTGAATAACATAGATCTGCCTATAAGTTTTCTTTATAATGCATCATTTGCCATTGGGTAACCCTCATATTGAAAAGATGTTCTGCAAGATTTAAAAAAAACACAATTTAAACCTTGAAGCAGGAGTGTCAGGCTTATCATGGCAGCAGTGAGGGCCTAATACCTGCTGCTGTTTAAAGTATACAGAATGTGGATTAACTCTCTCACCACAGTGAGCATTTATATACCACTATTGCACTACTACTAAGGTTGACTCCCCGTATATGGACATCCAGTAAGAAACAAAGCCGTTAATATTTCAGCTCAGGAAACACTATCATACAAAAATACTTGCTTTGCTCTTGAGGCTCCAATGAACCTCCATATCAGATTTTTAAGCCAGAACTTTTACATAATAGAATAACAAAAACTTCAAAATCACTTTTCAAAAAGTCGCATTTTTGCAAAGGTTGATCATCTTCGTATTCTCCATTAGTCAGACTAGAGCAAAATTGGTAGCACTTACAGTCTAAAATATGATAATGTGTTATCTATACTAGGTTCATGACCCTGCAGCACGGAGTGTACTAGGGACACCCTTACTGCAAACACATACCACAAAGTTTAACTTTCAAGTAAACTATTTATACTTTGCCTAGAAATGGGGAGATAATTTATTCAACTGAAAATTATTTATAAATTCAAACACATCCTTTCCCTTGATATACTCATTGCTGCACATGTAATAGAGCTTTCAACTAAAATTGTAATAGTGAGATATTGAATACTCTAAAAGGTCAATGATTATCAACAATATCAAGCGAAAGGTCTTTAGCTAAGTATATAACTTACTCATGGCCGCACATAGCAACGCGGACCGCCCATAGATCCGGACATTAATTTATTCCCTGCCAATACCCCACCATTCGATAATGCGCGAGCAGAAACAATCGCGCATTAGCAGCAAAAAGTATACTTTGTAAAGTTGTGGTGCCTTTAGTTTAGCTTCAGTCATAGCCGTTTACAGCAACACTCCATACGTCCTGAGCTCACGTGGCAAGGTGCACCAGGCTGCCTCTCCTCCTGTAGCCATTCTCCAGTTCACAAGGGGAGGCTGACACTCGGCTACTTCTGCATGCGGCATATGCTGTGCAAAAGGGATGTCGGAGTGTAATCATACGTACTGTTGATACGGATGTGGTGGTGTTGGCTGTGTCAACATTCAGCAAGATAGCTCCTGATGAGATGTGGGTTGCCTTTGGTGTCAAGTCAAGCTTTCGATACATAGCTATTCATGAAATGGTCGCCTCAATGAACCCAACACAGTGTCTGACACTCCCAGTCTTTCATGCTTTCACTGGGTGTGACACTGTATCTTCTTTTGCTGGCAGAGGAAAGAAGACGGCCTGGGTTACTTGGAGGTCTTTCCCAGAGGTGACCAGTGCTTTCAATGAACTCCTAGGCATGCCAACTGAGGTCAGTGAAGAATCAATGTTCCTACTAGAAAGATTTGTTGTGCTGATGTATGACCGAACCAGTGAGAGCATGGAAGTGAATGATGCCAGGAAACAACTCTTCTCACAGAAGTCTAGAACTCTAGATAACATTCCTCCAACCCAGG
>WLWI01003757.1_pt1 | contig 12997 bp, 5 predicted proteins | sample 6701501 | NCBI WGS metagenome assembly WLWI01 (sample SAMN12718690, study PRJNA515312) | sponge metagenome | isolation source: marine sponge | host: Mycale hentscheli | place: New Zealand: South Island, Marlborough, Capsize Point | collected 2014-11-01
TTCTAGTCATTTCGAATAAAAAATTGTGACCTATGGGATTGGTGGGGGGGGGGGGGGGGAGGGGCGGAGGGGGGTTTACGATATTAGTGGCCTGCTTGCCAACCAAATTCCATATTAACCAATGTGCTGATTTCAGTGATTTGTAAATATTGTTATTTATGATGCTTTTTAAGAGATTCTATATTTATCGTCTATTCTCAAATTTACAGATGCTACAGTCATTACATGCTCTCGAAGAAACACTTGCGCATAGAATCAATTTACATAGTAGCTGTAAAAGTTAGAACACGTGCATTAGAGCCATGCTAAAATTGAGAACAAATAAAAAACAGAAAGATGAGTAAAAAAAAAACTTCTTTGTTAAAAAAACCATAGCAATACAGGAAACACAATTATTAGCTATAAGAAGAGCATTTAGAAGTAGTTGAGGCATTATTGGACACTTTATAATAATTTTAAATTTTTCCAAAAAATGAAGTTTTCACTCTTGCATTTAGCTTTAATTTATTTTCTTGGCTTGCAACAACAGCTGCTAGTTGCTCAGTTACAACAAAAGCTTACACAAGTTAATAATCTAACTAGGTGTGGATCACCAGACACGAGCCTCACAATGGATGAAATTCAACTTCTCCTTCAAGAAACTATCAATCCATACCTCAACCTGTTTTATGGCCCTGTCTGTGGCTGTGGAGGACCTGGTTGGACCACACTTGTAAATCTTGACATGAATGATACCAGTCAAACCTGTCCAACAAGTGATTGGAGGCTAATAAGCAGTAATTCCGTCAGGGCGTGTGGTAGAACAGCTCCAGAATGCCAATCAGCAACATTCTCATCTGGAGGTGTCTCCTATTCTCTAGTATGTGGAAGAATACTGGCCATACAGTTTGGGAATCCTGATGGTCTGGTGCATGTGAGTCAAGGGATTGAGGGTACGTATGTGGATGGAATATCGATCACACATGGCAGTAACCCTCGGCAGCATATCTGGACATTTGTTGGTAATGTGGGTGACCATGCTATGTATCGCCATGCTCATTGTCCTTGTACTAATAAAAATGTTAACATTCCAAATTCTGCTATTCCGTCCTGGATTGGTAATAACTATTTCTGTGATACGGCAAATACTGGAGACACTCATCCTCATATTTATTACCCTAACAATCCACTCTGGGATGGTCAAGGATGTAGTTCTGTGAATTCTTGCTGTAAACAAAACAACCCACCTTGGTTCTGTGCTTCTCTTCCAAATCCAACTACTGACAGCCTTGAAGTTAGATTGTGTGGAAATGAAGCTATTACTCGGGAAGATACAGTTATCACAAGGATGGAAATACATGTGAAGTAGTTAACATTACTTGTACAGTATAAACTCTTCTGACTTAAACTAGCTAATAGTATTGTACTCAGTTTTTGTTACATTTAACTTGTTACTTTGTTTTCCAATGTTTAGTATTAAGTAGAATAATGTGATGATTCTTTAATGATTGACTTATTTTTAGCTGACATAATGAAATTAGTAACACAATTTTCTTTTAATAGTAGGCCTACCATGTCTGCCCTCTTCAACAACAGTCACAACTTATTATATTGATAATAATTGTAAATTTAGGTCCTTTATATCTATACCAGAACATAAAAACAATAAATAAATAAAACCGAATAACATATCCACTTTTATAGATCCAATTTATATGAACATATTCTTGGGATTTGTTGACTGGTTGAGAGTAGGTGGAGGTCACCATGATAGTATCTGACCCATCCAATTGTTGAGTTTTTCCTAAGCTATTCTAGATAAGCTTCATTGTTCATACTGACCATCCCACTCGTCTTACTAAACTCTATTTTCACCTAATCAGAACTTTTAGCACTCCTTTTCTCACTAGCTGTCCACTTTCACTCTTTTCACTGTCGTCACCACTAGAAGACATCCCAAAGCCCACAATTATTACATGTATGTTGTTATTTCTTAACTGGAACTTTTAAAATCCCAGAATCTTGTGTTCACTTTTAAGAGTCTGGCAAAGTCCTATCTTACAGTCTCTTGTTGTTTTCCATAGTATTTACTCTACTTCTTATAACCTTTTGCAGTAACTTAAAGATGTAATCTCCCATTGTTTGATATATCCTATCCAGTGATACTCTATTCATAGCTCCCTGAGTTTGTTTGCAGTTTTCTTCTATAGTCACTTCAATTCTAGTCTCCTACAAGCAACCCAGCCATCTCTTTCAAGTAGTCCTTTGTAGTCTTTTAACATTCTTCATTATAAAGGCTAGTTTCTTAATAAATTTGTAGACAAATTTCTGTCTTACTTCCTCCTGCTCATCTTAGTCTACGTGGTAATCACCTACAGTTTAAAAATTTTATGTGTCAATATTTCCTCCAATGAACTTCATCATTTTGTAATTGTATCCAGATTTTCACAGTATTTTTGTGGACTGGGCCTTATACAGTCGGTTGCTAGGGCGTGTTAATCTTACTTCTGCCTTTCCCCAGTTATTTTATTTATGCAGGCCAGCAAGTACTACTAGGAGAAAGCACCTACCTATTTGGCAGTTTTCGAGCTCAAAGAGTGTTCAAGCACCCTTAAGCCTTCTCTAATAGCCTTTCACTGTATCTTGGAGACCCTCATAATTGTTTACAGGTGTGGTGGGCCCAATTATCACTATTTCCTTTCTATCACTTTCCCTTACGATCTCTTATATACTTTGTACTTCCCTCTCAGTATTTATTCTTTAATAATTTTGTTCATGTATTTTTTCATAGGCTACAATCTCTTAAGTTTCCTGCTTAGATTCTTTCTCATAGAATCTGAAGCAGTTCCAGGTATAATGTTTTACAATGTCATACGATTCATGTAGTTTCTTATTATTTAACCCAGTTCAAAATTTCACAATTATTGTTCAGTCGCTTACTTTTACAATCACTTTGTAGTTTTTCTTGCAATATCCTACAATGTAATTTCATACGAACCGATTCAGCTCATTATCTTCTTGTGGTTTTTACAGTCGCTAACGTTATCCTACAGGATTGTGCGCTCTTTTTAAGTCTTTGCCACCTTCACAACTGTTCTGCATCCAGCTTAGTTTCGATATGACATTAATTGATCTTGAAAAACTAGAGCAGAGCAAATTTATCCTTTTTTTTTTGCCACAGCCTTGTTGTCACCCCCATTAAATTTGCCCCCTCCCCCTAAAAACATTTTTTTAGTGTGTAACACTTCAGGCTATGTACAGGACTCCACATCTTATCACTATTATAAATGGAGCAGTACTATTATTACAATTTTCATTGGCAGCATAGATCGTTCATTGCACTACAGATTTTAATGAAGCGCCAAAGGTGCGAACCCTCAGCGCTACTCAACACTACCTATCTCAGACCAAAAGAACAAGTAATCTATTAGCTATTTTAATCAGCCATCAATATAACTCGAGCAATGAAAATGGTACGTAGAAATACTGTCTTCATAAGAGAAGAAGCTTAACAGGCCAGAAACACTCACCAGTATACATTTTTCAACACGAAACTTCACTTCTTTTAACTCCTTTAACTTCCATGAGCACAAAGCAAACTACACCCGGGGCTGCAAAAAGTACTCGCGTGACTAGCTATGACGTGACGCTAGGGGCTTTATCCACAAAAGCTGGTACCCTCCGTGGAACTGAAAGATTCGCGTTTCTCAACAATTAACCCGAAATAAAAAAAAGTAGCACAATGAAAGGTCATAAATCTTTGTTCTGAGTGAGTTGTTACATTTTACAAAAGTTCACAAATGTCATTAGTCATGGAAGAAGAACAGAGACTGAGAAGCAGGGAAGAAGACAAAAAGGAGAAGGAAATTCCATGAAAGATAGGAATAAGAAAACCTGAAATGGTTCAGGAAGAAAGAGCAGGAGAAAGGAAACTGATGTAATTTCCTGTGGTAGAAGAATATAGCAAACCATAGAATACCTTATTGCTACTATATTCTTAATTTGCAAAGTTAGTAAATCAAACGCCATTGTGTGGCTGGACTTGCTAGTTATTACAAATAAGGACCAGGTAGCTATTCTTGTTTAGATTTAATAAGTACCCAGACCAAATCCGCTGCGACACCCATTGTTTTGAGAAATTATTATTAGTTCCTGCAGGAAGCCTTACGTCAAGATAGAGCAGCATATTAGGTAAAGAGTTTTTAATTGTCCACAGCACAAAGCTTAGCTTGCTGCTGCATAGGTGTAGTTGTTGCCACACACGAAGGAATATCGTATACATCATGAGCATGAAAAGAAAACAACAACAGTAAATGAAGCACCAAAGGAAGTGGTCTAGATTTTTAATTCAAAATTAGTAAAGCAATTTGACAAAGTAATGTGCTGATATTATATATACATGTATATAATATATAATATATATATACATATAATATATATATATAATATAATATATATATAATATATATATATATAAATGAATAAATAAATATGCATATATATATATATAATATATATATATATATATATTACAAGTTTATTCTGGGTTAACTAGGCTTCAAAATAACATTCACAGTTATTTCTGTGGCTATTAAAGTAAATTATTAAATTATTAATAGCTACATCAATATTGAATAAAGTGATGTTTTGATGTTTTATTTATTAGCCCAACTCCCCTCCCCCTCTCTACCAGCACCCTTTGAAGTGGTTTGAGTACAATTATTGCTAATTGGAACCTATTTTGCTGCTAATTAGCACCAATTTCAATCAGCCTCTTGCCATGCCCCTATCATTTATTTCACACTGGAATATATCACTAGAAATTAATGCTTGTGCCAGACTGTACCTAGTTTGATGTAGGAGTAAAAATGACCATTACACCTTTAATTACGCATAATTTTGATCTAGCTTCACTTAATCAGTTCTTACTCGGTCCCTATAGGGGTTTTATACACTAAGCGCTTTTATAAAGCAAAGGTAAAAAATATCAGGACTCAGGAATTGCTCCAGCAATAGTAGTACCTGGATATAGCGTGCTTTTGAGTGTGTGCGACACTACTGGACTTTCTGGAATTTGTGAAGTCTTACTTCTGTATCAGAATACGTTTTGGATTGTGAAAACCAAACGGGTGCCACTGGATGGAGGACGAGTACCACGACTCCCGAGTCGAGGCGTGGATTGAGTAGCGCTGAAACGCGGCTTGTGAATAGTGTGTGGACAGGAAAAATAGACGTGGACAGTGCCTCTCACGCTAATTGGGCTACACCACCGGCCTACTTTGCCTCTCCTTTAAATGAAACTCCTTCACCTCAATATCTCACGAATTACTCCGACATCCGTGACGAAAGGGAATATGCAACCGCGAGGAACGAAACGGACAATTGGAATGCCTGGTTGTTTAATGTCCAGTCTTCATCAACTGGCACAAAATCGCTGGAGAACGCCTTTCCGGATAGTACGAGTCCAGATTTCTCCCCCGTTCTCGGTACAACTCTTGGGCTTCTTTCCCAATTCCTATCCTATCGGACCCTCAACTCCACCACGTGCCTCTTATTTAAGGGAGTGTACGGACGGAGTGGGGCACTTGCGCCGTGGTGAGCGGGAACCGATGAAATTGCTTGCGGATGAGGACAACGCTGAAGTGTTTGACAGCCAGCTCTCAATACCCACGATTTTCACGGACAGCGTGAATGATTCCTATCCACCGAAAACTTGGGCTGGGTTGAAGCCTAGTGTGCATTCTCCTGCTAAGTTTATGAGCTGTTCAGAGTGGGATGACCCAAAGCAGGTGAAGAAAGTAAAGCTTGAGAACTCAATGGCTAGTGATGAGAAACTGAGAAAGTCTTCAAATAGAAATCAAGGAATCCTGGAGACTACCTGGGCGCATCCATTGTCAGTCTATCACGACGGACCTTCCACACATCCTGATTTGAAAAAAGACATCAATGAAGTCGATTGGGAATACGACGAAGTGATAAAGGAAGAGTATCGCAACCATGTGCTGCGCAGTGACCAGCTGTGGAGAACCTCATTGTGTTCCAAGCCTCCTTCTGCCTCTAGAACTCACAAGACTTCTTCAGCCTCTCAGTTAATTATGAAGTGTTTCAAGGAAGTGCAGCACGAAGACCTGAATGTCACCGAGGTGATCAATGAGTTTGTAAAAGAACTCAATTCCAATGACATGTTGTACAACCAGGAAATACTGATTTTGATGATGACGAACAATTTGATGAGGACGAACTATCTGGTGAGGATCAACAATTTGACGAGGATGATGAGTTTGACTGGTGTAGCAACAGCAATGATGAGTTCATGACTAGAGATACTGACACTGAAAGTGATACGAGCTCATCTGTGAGTGACTACCATATCCCAGTTCCACCAGCTGCTCTGATGTTAGAGTCTTGATGAACTTGACAAACTCTATGATAGAAAGCCGAGATGAAAGACCACTTTCAAGTGGCAACACTACAGAAACATTGACATCAGGAAGTGGACAAGGACAACATGTGCTTATCGGCCACAAACAAAGCTCCTAGCTCCTTTTCAGCAGATGATTCTCACCAAGTGTGCTGCAGGGTAAACGATCATGATAACAAGCTTATTCTGGACAATTTAGGAATCAGCTTAAGCAAAGCTGCTGTTGTTACTGAAGCAAGGACTGTTGTGACCTCTGAAGACAACCAGCAGAAGTGTCACATTGACGAAGCAGCTGTTGTTACTGAAGCAAGGACTGTTGGTCACATTGATGAATCAGCGGTTGTTATGGACAGCCAGCAAGAGTGTCACTTTGATGAAGCAACGGATATTGTGACTTTTGTGGACAACAAGTCGAAGTGTCACGCCAGGCAGTCTGAGAGAATATCTGTAAATCTTGAGGAGACCAATTCTAGTGTGTCACACAAGGATAAACCTTGCAAGGTAAGCGAGAGAAAGCACAATTATTCAAATATTATGTTTGAATTACAGTAGAATGTCAATTATCCGAACTTCAATTATCCGAACACTTCAATTAACCGAACACCCAAAATCTAATAGTAGCTCGTGCAGACGCAGGTGCAGTGCATGTCCAAAGAAATCTCAAACTTATGCAGAGAGAATTGTAAGCGCAAGTAAGCATACTTTACACTAAGCTGGAGAAGTTTAGCCTTAAAAAAAATCAATGCAGAAAGCGTAACACTAAAAAACCCAAGTGAAACTACCAAAGTCTCACCAATATGCCTAAAAGTGCAAAACGCTTTTGAGCAACACTTCCTCTGTTGTGGAGAGGACTGCATCATTGTAGACCATACAAGTTGGTAAGTGTCTTTGACGCATGCAGCGGATGTGTGGTATCATGTTACTGCAACTTGTCTCCTACATCAATAAAGGCTGCTGTTTGGCAGGGTTCTGATGTAACAAATACCATGCTCTATAATGTTGCTTCAATTCTGCTGTTCAGCTGCTGCAAAACAAGAAAACATAATAACAGTTGTAATTTCTTCTTTTACTCATGAGATGTATTATCTCTTTTTCACCGGCTTTTTAAACAATACAGAATTAAAAATATTTGGTCACCACCGGGAATCGAACCCAGAACTGCTTGCTTAATGCACAAGTGCTCTGCCACTATGCTACAAAAACCAGCCGGCAAACAAACACTCCAATTCTGTATTTATACTGTTAAGGGGTACTGCTATGCTACAGTCTCACTCTCAATACCAACAAAAAAAAATTTTATTTCTATTTATTTTACATAATAGTAAGTTATTCTATACCACATAGAAGAAGCAGATTGTAGATGGCCAGGATTCATCTTCACCCTCGTCACAGGACTCAATCATTGAATCCTATGAAGAGAGTGAAAATGAATCCCATCCATCTATTGTGCCCACTCTAACTTCTGTAGCTGGATAAAACAGTCCACTCTCTCTTTAATTTCAGGATCATCCTCAGTAATTATTTGTAGTGCTGTTAAGCTGCTTCGAAGCCTGGTCCATCTTCAGAGTCTGGACCATTCTTTGTGCCTGAACCATATATTCAATGTAACTAGTTATTTAATCTGTCATGTTATTTCCTTGTCCATTGATATTCAGCATTTTTATAATTTTGACACCATAACTTTTGTTACAAATCAAATCTTATTATTGCATATTCTTTAATTTAATTTAAATCGAGCACTAATTCTTAAAAGAAGTTTTAAACAGGATATACCTAATCCTTTAGCAGTTTTCCAAGTGACACTTGCTAAAGCCTCTGGGTCATAGAAGATGTGTATATCATCTGTGCCATCAGGTGTCATACCAAGTAGCTGGAGAATGGTGCTGTTAACTAACGACTGGAGACGTAATAGTTCCATCAGGTGTCATACCAAGTAGCTGGAGAATGGTACTGTTAACTAACGACTGGAGACGTAATAGTTTGACTGAGGAAAATTCTTCATGTGCTTATCCTAGTGAGTACTGCCCCAAACTGAGGACCAGTAGCTATCACAAATATCTGCCCCTGAGTCTAAAGTACAAAAGAGTTCTCTGCCAGAAAGTCATAACACAGTGTGAGTTAGACACTTAAAGTGAAAGGGAACCAGTTACTTTGTGTCTTGGTGGTTCTGTGAATTCTTGCTGTAAACAAAACAACCCGCCTTGGTTCTGTACTTCTCTTCCAAGTCCAACTACTGACAGCCTTGAAGTTAGATTGTGTGGAAATGATTATATTACTCGGGAAGATACATGTTATCACAAGGATGGCAATCTATGTGAAGTAGTTAACATTACTGGGACAGTGTGAACTCTTTCAAACAAATAAAATATCAATAGCTAATAATAGTGTGCTCAGTTTTCATTATATTTAGCTTAGTTAAATTGTTTTCATTGGTTAGTACTAAGTAGAAATAATATATGTGATAATTATTCCAGGATATAATTGTCTTTTTTAGCCGTTAATGCAAACTAGTAAAACATTTTATAGCTGACAGAGTTAAATTTAGTTAAGTTTCCCTTGTAATGGTAGACCAACAGATGCTTCCTTCTTCAACACTTAGTCAATTTTAATATATTCATAATACTGCAGATGTAGGTCCTTGTAAATACTAGAATGCACAAAAAATCAACAGCAAAATAAATATAGCACATATCTGCTTTCATAGATCCCACTAATATGAATAATTCTTGGGATATAAACAGTGCATGGTGGTGAGGGTACATGGAGATCATTAGCTGAAGCCCCCATTGTTTCTGACTCACCTAATTGTCAAGTGTTTCTTTAGCTATTCTAGCTATACAGACTGTCTCAATTTTATTGTGCTTCTAAGACTTTCACAATGTGATCTTGTTGTTGTGTTACAAATAGTAGAAAGTATGTCCATTTAATTAGATTCATTATGTTAATGAGATATACATCCCCATTTTACAGAAAGACCAAACGTACTCATTCCGTTTAACCAGTTGTCACTAATATTCATTGAAACCTTTACTTTACTCATTCTAACCCAGCTACTTCTTATCAGCTGCATTTCAGCTAATACATAGTTTATTACATCACAGAAGATGTGCAACAACTAATAAGCTTGATAGTAGTGAAAGTTGCAGTTTTTGTATTATGTTAAAAATTATGCCAGCACTCCTAAATTTAACAAGTGCTAAGGCTTTACACATGAGGTCGTAGTGAGGTCTATAGTTCACTTATGTAAACGTTACAATTACTGTAGATATATATAATTATAACTCTCATGTAAATATTAATAATATAGCTAAATTTGTAGTTGTGGCATATATCATGTGCATGTACTAAGTATAAAAGCCTACATAAACTTATTAAGGATTGCAGTCTGTTAGCAACAGGTTCACTTATCCATAATTAATTAATGCAGTATCAATGAAACACCAAAGGTGTGAGCCCTCAGCACTACTATACACTAGCTAGCTATTGCAAATCATTTCTTGAACCAAAAAGAATATTGTAATTGGTTATTCCTAATCAAGTATATCAATACGGCTTGAACAATGAAAGCGGTAGAAGTAGCTAAACATGCAGAGACACTCATTGGTATAAAGTTTTAACCCGAAACTCCAATTCCAGCACACAACTAACTTTTCTCCAATTCCAGCACACAACTAACTTTTCAGCATATTTTAAGCAACCGCCACCGGCAGAAGGAAAAATTTCTCATGTGATTATGACGTGACGATACGGGGTAATACCCACTATCCTGTCATCTGACTATCTAAACAACAAGCACTCACAGCTATTAACAGACAGCCAAGTTTTTTTAATTACTTCTGGTAAAGGGTTTTCAATATCATGGTAACAATTTACCATAACATTTTACAACTTGAAAAACAAGGAGTTCTAAACAATTATTGCACAGTTTTGCAAATTATAGTGCATCCCGTGACATTCAGAGACAAATTAATTCAAAGGGGTAGTCAATTTAATTTTGGATAATACTTTTAAAGGTATTGTTGCACAAATTTGAGCCTAACTCTAAAATAAGACTTGCTTACTGCTGTAGTAACACAACAAACTGGGGGTAAGCCATGAAAGCTATGTTTTTCAGAGAAAAAAAGGAACTGCATGTGGGTTTAAGGGGTATGTACAATCCATACATATATATATAATCGAACACATACCCGATTTTCAATTGTCCACTGTCTCGCTTATTTCATTCGCTCATCAACTAGTGGTGTGCTTGATCACAAATGGCGAGCGAGCTAGCTTAGCTTTTAATTGAGAGAACTATGAGCTACAGCCCTTGGCATAATTTTAATCGTTTTTTTAAATATGCTAAATTGACTTACACATTCCAGGCAGACAAAGAGATTTAGTTATATTGGGTTTGCTATGCTTTCATAAGTTCAGGCTTTTAGGTTTGCTTCAATAATACCTTGCTTTCAACATCTGCAACTCATTGTTCCTTAGTTTATCAAGACAACTTACTAACTTGCGTAATTAGTTGTGTGGGCGAAAATGGTGTTGCACGAACCATATAAATAATAAACAAAAAAAAATTAACTAGTAGTGTGTTTGAGCACAAAATAGCGAGTGAGCTAGCTTACATAGTTATGTTACATAAAACTATAACATAGTTAACCATAAGTAAAGATTGAATTTTTCTTACCTCAATTTCCAAAGTAGTGGTACATTCTGTACCATCTATTCTGAAAGCCATCTGATGGTTTGAATTACAGGTAACTTGTGTTAGCAGGCACTCAGCAACCACAAAAAAACAATGGTGAGAGTTTTTTCTCGTAATTTTAGCTAACAAATATAGAATTACTAGCTACTCACCTTAGCTTTTCCGAGCAGTGGTAGCTTTAATGTTAAGGAATTCTGACTATCTGCACTTCCCCTTGACAACCAAACTCACGATGAAGTTTATAATTTTACATCTGGTAAAGGGTTTTCAAAGCCATGGCAACACTTGTAACAACCTTTTTGTGACTTTACAATGAAAGCAGTTTTAGGGAACTTTCAGTTTTGAACTTAAGGTATATATTTATTCCACCCTAGATATCTTCGCAATGATATCTTTAGGTACATCACCCGTGAAATAACTAGTGATGTGCTTGAGCACAAATGGCAAGCGAGCCTACTATACTATTTTTATCTGAATTATTTTGACTTCTAACACTGAAGCTACTGAAAATAAGGTCGAGTTTTAAATTAGGCATACACGGTAAAGGAATTTCAGTGCCATAGTAGTAACAACTCGCTGCAACTGTTTGAATTGAAGGAAAAAACAACAACAAAACAATACACGTTATTTAAACATTTTCTTTGTGATATTCTTTAGCTAAGGAGTGGCTGTAAAGCACAATGCTTTGACACAACTGGACATACACCTACACGAGACTTACCTTCGTGGTTAATCTAGTGGACAAAGCATTTTCAAGTAGATACTGTTGCGTATGGCTTATAACCATGACAAAAAGCGCATTGACTTACCACCACCACTAACTCGAATAGAAATGGAAGTCCCGTAAGTTTTCACATTTTAACTGCACCCGCAAAAGAATTCAAAACGGTAAACAATTCAATTTCTAGGGTGATACGGGTACTGATCGATAAACCAGAGGATTCTGTTTAGTGAAGTTTGGGACGGTGTCGACCACAGAACTAACACAAAAACGCGAGGGTCAAAGTACAAATGGTGAGCGAGCATGCCTAGTTAAGTTACATAAAACTATTTACCACTGGTGTCACCTGGTTCTGCCTTTCTTGTTATGGAGAATTCTCTGTAATATTCTGTCAAACTTAAAAATTATTCCTTGACAAAGAATAATTGGCGAGCGAGCAGAGCAAATGAGACACTCTCAGGGGTAACACAATTGAAGATCAGGGGTGTTTGTTTGTTGGCGAGCGAGCGTAGCGAGCGAGACAGTATTAGGGGTGGATAATGCAAAATCGGGTATATGTTATATATATGTATGTATGTATGGATGGTACGTATGCCATTTAAACGCGCGCGCGGGGAACGTTTTTATCCAAAAAACACGGCTTTTTAGGCTTGACCCCAGTTTATTCTGAAACTACAGCATTAAGCAAGCCTTACTTTATACTTAAGCTCCAAAGTGTGAGAAAATTCTGGCGAAAGCGCTTGCTTTTCAAGAAACAAGAAGTTGATTTTACCGGTTACTATGGCATTGACGACCCATTTCCAGACCTAATTTCATAACTTCGCCGTTTTAGGGGGGAAACGGAATGCCGCTTGTTGGTTGTCAAGAGTCATTTTGGTAGTCAGAATGCCGTAGTATTGATGCTAAGGAACCTACTACTACTCGAGGGAAGCTGAGGTAAGTACGTAATTCCATATTTGTTAGCTAAATAATATGCAAAAATAACTCTGGCCTTTCTTTTTTGTAGCTAAGAGCTTGTTGTCAACAGTGACTGGTAAATTCAAATAGTCAGAATGACAAATTTGGTACTACAAAAGTTACCACTGCTCAAGAAAATGAGGTAAGAAAGTAATTTTTGTATTTGTGTGCTAAAATTGATTGTCTTTTGTTTTTGTAGGTGAGAGCTTGTTGTCAAGAATTCAAG
>WLWI01003758.1_pt1 | contig 12997 bp, 6 predicted proteins | sample 6701501 | NCBI WGS metagenome assembly WLWI01 (sample SAMN12718690, study PRJNA515312) | sponge metagenome | isolation source: marine sponge | host: Mycale hentscheli | place: New Zealand: South Island, Marlborough, Capsize Point | collected 2014-11-01
AAAGAATATCACAAAGAAAACTTTTAAATAACGTGTATTGTTTTGTTGTTGTTTTTTCCTTCAATTCAAGCAGTTGCAGAGAGTTGTTACTATGGCACTGAAATCCCTTTACCCTGTATGCTAAATTAAAAAAACTGGACCTTATTTTCAGTAGCTTCAAGTGTTAGAAGTCAATAAAAATAGTCTAGTCTTTAGGCTCGCTCGCCATTTGTGCTCAAGCACACCACTAGTTAAAATGCATTTTCAGAAATGATGAAATAGTAATTAATTAAAAAATAAGCATAAAGCTGATAAGGCTTATCCTTCATCAACTCAGGAAATTTTCTTGATACATATGGCTTCTGTAGTCAGTCACCTGGTTTGGGCTTCACTCAAGTCCAGAAGGATCTGATTGTCTTCCCTGAATGGAACACCACAGAGATGCCTGCTGTGAGACCTTTATCTCGAGTTTAATTCTTCATTGCTGGTGTTGCTTTGAGTTTTGGTACTTCAAGTGGCTGAAGCAATAGTTATGCCACTTGAAGTACAAAAACTACCTAGACCAGCGAACTTAATTACATGTTGTACTTATAAAAGCTATCAGTTTGACAGGTGTAGCTAGTCCCACAAGTTGTTAGCTAAAATTAATGGTCAACGGCTGCATACATATTCTACAGATACAGTTGAAACAAAGATGGGCTAGCTGTTTACTGGAGTTTAAAAATTAATAATAAGGACTTCCCCCCAGACTGCACAGAGAGAACTGGAGACCTCCAACAATAAAAATTCATGTGATTCTGCCATGTCTACTTCCTGTGCTGAGGAGAACATCTACAAGGTCATGAAAAAAATGAAGAAGAAAAAAAAAAAAAAAAAAAGTGGATAAGAAAAACCAAAATAGTTCAAGAAGAAAGAGTAGTAGAGAGTAATAATAATGAATAAAATTACCTGGCATGAAGCACTGTGTGGCAGCGTACTTGCTAGTTATTCAGACTGTAGCTAGCTCTCCATCTTTGCAGCGAGCTAGCTAGCTAGATATTATTTGAAAGGTTCAATCATCATTTCTTACTTTTTAACTGCTGCTATGTAGGGCTTTAATACAGAGATAACTCCACAAGTCTAGCCAACTCGATAAACCTGCCACCAGGTGCTAGCTCACAATGTAAATATCAACGAGACACGAATGTTATGATAGCAAACAGGAGAACAAGGGAGTGAGCACCGAGTGAGAGTTTAAATACTCTATAGCTTCAGGGCTCACCTGATACATGAAAATAGTAAATGTGAGTGGTTAAAAATAGATAGAAGGTTCTAGAAGTTTGAGTGGCATGAGATCTACAATAAACAGATTGTTGAAGTGATCAATTTCCATAGAAAAATATGTAAACAATTAAATGCTATCTGTTCAGGTGACGGTGCTCCCTACATGCTACAGTACAACAATATAAGCAGCAAGAATACCAAATGCTCTGTTCAAGTGATTGTAAAATGTATCACTCGATAAATTATACAAAAATAACTTGGTGTAGCTAAGTGGCCTAATAATAATAATAATAATAAAAGGCTTCAAACAAACTTGACAGTATTATATAGCTACTATGATAAAAGAACAGTATAGAGAAACTTGGTGATAACAAAGTTTGCCAACGCTAGAATATTGTCAGTTGATTCTGGAAACAATCTGTTGAGTGAAGAAGTTACAAAGGCACACATACAATGATTCGTCATGACCTTGGTGTAGTCTTGGACTGGAGATACAAGGAGAGAGGTGTGATTGGAGGTATGAACGGTTGGCTGTCTTCTTGCTCCACTACTACTACTTGAGAACCACTCACTATCTCAGCTTTAGAACAAAAATAATATAAATAATATATTATAGAACAACAATTTCTTTAAATAATGTTGTTGCATTCAATTGATAAAATATTTCCAATAGATGGCTAATTAATTTACCAATTATAGGAGTTTCTAGTTTATTGCATTTTGTATACTATTACTTATTGCATTTTGTATACTATTACCGTGTGTCCCAGCGACACTATAAACTAAATCATCCAGCCACAAGGCTGTGTGGGAGAAGCAACCGGGCTTCTTTTAGGCCTCTTAGATAAAATAAGCTCAAGTTATAATATGATGGGAGTACATGTACTATGTAGATACGAGCAACCAGTTAGATAGTTTTCTCCCACAGTAAGCTAATACTGGGCCAAAAACTTTCTTAACATCACTCAGTACAGAAGTCTAACTGACAAGTATTTCATATCTCCAGTTCCAGTGCTGTCCAGAGCTCACAACTGTGCCACAAGCTAAAGCCAACAGTTGTTTTTCCATTCCCACTACAACATTTTTTTAATTGACTTGTATCATATACACAGCTATTGGTGGATATTGAAAGAAAAATTGCCATGTTTAGGCAGATTATCCCCAACAGGTCACACATAGCACTTGATTGTATTAATAAATTAGCTATCATAGCATTTCAGCTTTGTTGGTTTATTAATATATTGTCCCTATTTAGTGCCATCCAAGTAGTCCTATCAGCTATCATTTGTTGGTCTATAGGGCAACTGTTGTCCCTCAAGGCATCTACTAGTGGATTCCTTATCCACAGGATGCACTGACTGCACACAGTCACACCCACCTTCTTGCTCAACTTACTCTTAGATTTCAGCCCCAGATACTGAGACAGTCCATGTAATAGCAGACGAATAAATCTATACAATAATAACACGTCCATCAAACACTCTCAAGGATTTCTTAGTCCTGAAAATGGTTTTTTCCCCCTGAAAATAAATTACTATGACTGTCATAAAGACATTTGCCCCCAACTTCATATCATTTTTTTTGGAAATAAAAAAACACCCTGAAATTTCAAAAATGTTGATTAGACCTCCTAAAACAAAATTGTTATGTGCAGTGCTGACCAGTCCTATTTATGTGCAGTGCTGACCAGTCCTATTTATGTGCAGTGCTGACCAGTCCTATTTAGTTGAAATGAATTGCTAGCAGTTACTTACGAGTTGCTCTGCAACGCCAGAAACACGACATGCGGTCCAGCCATCTGAAACAACTCTACCAACTCCTCTTCCAGCAAACACATGATATCCTACAACATACACAAGTGGATCATTGGTGGGTGTGGTTAATTCAAGTGAGCTTAGACTGGAGGTGTAGCTATAAATAAAAACCGCACCCACTAATTGAGTTTATAGATCTACTGACTAGAGGAAGATGTCTGTTGTGCCTCAGACGAGCTCGAATGCCAGGCTCAATACGCTTCACTCTGTCTTCCACACTGCATCCTCTATACTCCAACTGCATGTCTTTCATGCATTCTTCTAGAGGAAGGTTGTCAAGATCTTTCTGGTCCTTGACCACTCCCACTCTGGAGTTGCGACTTCTAGAGGCTATGCTCTGTTGCTCTTCTTCCGAGTAAGAATTAAAACTGCTCCATATCTGATGTTACACACACAAAAGACAGTATTATACTCAAGCTACTAATGCATACATGCAATGCAAGCATCTACCAGACCATCAATTAAATGTGTATGAACAGTCACACTTTATAACAATGAACACAAAACTGTTGTCCACTGAAAATTAGCTGTCACATTTCAAAAGCTCTCGCATATTATTAGTTCATTATACTTGCGCAATCTGGAGACATTCATTAGGTTAATGGTACATGTGAAGGAAAACAAAGGTAGTCATATTGTGCGTGAAAGCTCCGTACACCTGAATCATAGCAGCAGTTGTCTGCATTAAATAGTCATTGAGTGATGCCTGGCTGTATGCAAGTTGCTCTTACTTGCATGTTTTTATCAGACGTGTGAAGTTTGGTAAAGGCAGAGTCATGAGGTGGAAGTATAGAGAAAGATTCCTGTAGTTCCTCTTCCGGAATATTATACAGAGAATTCAGGAACATAGCTACACGACAAACACCAAAATGAAAGGGAACTACCTCAGATTCAAAGGAGAATATCATTTTAATGGCCATACACAGAGAGCTAGATGCTAATGGTAAGGCTAGTGGTTGGTTTATTGTGGTTGGTATTCGAGGAATGTCCCGTTGGAACAGGTGACCACACCTTAATGCTACATGAATACAGCTGTGACAATTTTACATTATCTTGTTTCAAATAAAGTCCAACATTTATCTAATTACCTGGCACTTTCTACATCTTCCTCTACTCACAATTCTCCCATCTCCTGGAATGCTTGCTGGCCCTAGCTCTGCCAGACAGTCGAAACAAGTGGGAATGAGGTCTAGGTACACGCGGTGCACTCCCATAGCCCTTGTTCTTTGACCTGCCGATCCTGCCAGTAGGTTCTGGCGGCCATGGCTTCTCCTCCTCTACAAATTCTCCTTCAGACGATTCTCCGCCACTCCACCCAACAATGTAGTTCAGAGTCCGAATATTGTTTCCATGACGATTGGGTGCGCGACACTCGGTGATTACGGGATCTCCAGTCAAGTTGTGGCCATCCCCAGACAAGGTACCACAACCATTCAACATTTTGTATGTTCAAAACAAATCAACGGCTACACAATATTTACCATTCTTTTGTAACGACACTTTACCAGACCAATTGGTTTGAGTGACACTTTACCTCACTAGAGGTTTTATTTACTCCTATCTTTCATTATTAATATTAAACTGCTTTGGGATGCATAGAGTGGCCATGAGTGAAGTTGCTTCAGAGTGGGAGGGAAGACACCAAGTATTGTTATTCTCATGAAAGCCGTTTTTATGTTTCATTGACTAAGATAAACATAAGTTTAAAATCGTGGAGGAAGAGTGAAATGTTCTGAGTGGTCTTTCCTCTGCGTCTTCCATTACCATGTCTGCTTCTACAGCAACTGGTGACCTCATTGCGTTCCAAATGTCTGCTGGTAAAACTCGTCATATGCCAGATGTGTGACATAGAAGGAGTTAGTCTCGCAAGCCAGACCCCCCTCCCACGACCCGTACAGAGTGTAGTTCTATCTTCTAGTGTAAACCAACACAGATTGACAAATATTCGTCTTTTTAGTCCCATCACTGAATGAGAAGAAAGCTGTGGCTGCTACGCTTTTTCAAGGGGCAAAGAAGATCTGCAGTTTCCATCAAGACTAAGTAATGTATCTGTGAGCATTTGAAGGATATTGATTTCTCTTAATAAAGGACCTATAGACCACACAATACCCTCAGGTAAAACACCTGTACATCCTAAAATTCCCATCTCAATAAACAGAAATGGTGTTACCAGATTACTAGTGGCCCCTGCAAATAAGTATATTAGCCGAACAGGACATACACTGCTCCATAGAGTGAAGGAGCACCAAAGAGCTTTACATTGTTTGATAATATAGAACACTTCAGCTGTGGCAGATGGCTGGAGTAGCTAGTGTGTTAGACTGTCAACAGAATTTGATCCAGAGGTGCTTGCTTGAATCGTGGCATATAAGAACAATTATTAACACAATGAACAGGGAGAGTGGATCACACACTGAAGCATACCATGCTCTAAATACCTAAAGAAGGCCTGAGGACATGCAGTTGTAGCTATTATTGGCGAGGTCACATGATTTGATTAACCAATGAAATGAGTTTTTTGATAAGAACTGCGGGACTGTAGAGCGAGCGTATGGAACGCCGTTTGTCTCAGTTTAAAGTTATCAACGTAGACGTCTCGGTTTACACTTTATAACGTCGACGTTTCAGCTGCAACTTATGCTTGACGTCACCACGCAAATGTCGGTTAGAAAAGAGGTGTGTGGGTAGTAAGAGGCAGTATCAGACAAAACAAGCAGCATTTTGCTCATGCCAACCCATAGGGAGAAAAGTTTGGGTCTAGAGGGGAGGTTTTACAGTAGCTTGAATTCTGTTTAAGCTAGCTAATTATTAAGCTGCATTATTAATTTTTTTGTGAGTAGCCAATCTATGTATATTGAATCTTGATTATTCTGAATATTTTAATAAGGTAACCAATAAAATCAAATGATATTATAGCTATATCGTTAATTTACTGGTACAATAATTACTAGCTATTGTAATTATTAAGCAACAATCTTCTTCAGCATTATAGCTGATTATTTCATTTCATAGGGTGGTCATTTGTCTAAGCAAATTTAATAGTGGAATTTGCGTGAGACTAAACTTCTGAACTGAGCTAGCTAAATCATGTATGCCTTTCAGCTGCATCAAGAAAGTTTTTTTTAATGCTGAGAAACACATTTCCTTCTACCAACAAGAATCATCTCTTGAAGACTCTGTTGGTTATCTTATAACACATTATTGATATTAACTCGTGTCACTAAGAGGTGTTAACCGGAGAGGCTGAAGCGCGAAGAAAAAGCTAACCTCACCCACCCTCCACAACTTTCTGGGCCAGGGCACATTAAGTTAGGGCATACAGGTGGTCAAGTGTCTCACTAGGCCATCTCCGAACTCTCTCCACTGGGAGGGGCAGGCCCAGGTGTGACATAGAGTAATGAAGAAGTTTAGCACAGAAACAGTTTTATTCAGTGATAACTGATTGAACATTTTCACATCACTCCAAGATCAGTCAGACTAACTATGCACTTAAAAATGAAGGGAGGCCAATAATGAACATCCCCTAGGAGCACCACTAGCTACAAAAAAGAAGAAGATATATTTCATTATAATGTCAAATTTCGGATTTCAGGTACATTTCAGGTACATAATAGACCAAATGTCAAAATTTAGTCAATCATGTACCTGATATCACAAATTTCCTATATGGCATGTAAATGAAATGTATCATTAATGTAGTGCACTTAGTACCAAATGAAACCTGAGATAACATGTGCACCAGATGTCTGCTCCATACAACTTAAAGATAAAGCCAAACCACGTTAATTGGATGTTTGATTGTGCATAATACTTTTTAATGTACGTATTATGAATGTCACTTAGGCCATACCAATTTGAATTTATGTTTCTCAGATTTTTTTCACAAAATTTTGACACGATTAGTAGGAAAAAAAAAAAGAAAAAACATTTTGGAAGTTAGCAATAGCAGCTTGGTTCACAAAAAACATTGTTTTCTTGGCCAAATTTGTAGGCATCTCGCACATCACAAAAAGCATAAGGATCTATGAAGTTTTCCTTTTGTAAGTAAGTGAATTCTCAACTCTCCCAAGCACTTTCTACACCACATTTCATTGTCACACTAAGCCAGGCAACTATAGCTTTTGCTTGCTAAACAAACTGTAAGTATTGACAGTGTTGTTAATAAAAAGCACACTGCTAACTTATAGGAGGAACCATGGGGACAACAGCTAGGGCATGTTCCCCAATGCAAAATATTATAATTACGCCTCATCACAGCAGTTCTTTAATGTCTGATACTATGGCTAATTTACCATTCCAATTACAACAGCAACAAGTGAATAACCTTCACTCCTGTGTCCAGAGAAGAGGTACCTACCATCATGTCAGAGGCCAGACCCAACATCATGCTCTGACATGCTCATAAATATCTTACAGATAGTAGCTACAGATGCAAAAACATCTGACATTTTTGTTAGCTTGAGGAATGTCAATGCTCATTTTATGTAGCTAGTTACGTTATTAACAAAGAAATATAATATAAAGGATTGAACTTCTATTTATTACTACATGATGTTTGACCCAACTTTGCAGAAAACTCGCAATTAAAGCGTGTGATGTACAATATCTATTTGATCTGTCCTGTAATTACAATACAATACATGAATGCAGTCTTGAATCAAGCTGTTAATTACTTCAACAAACCATGATGCATAGCTAGGTAGCAGTAACACCGGCACTATCACAACGAATTCTTTATTGCTAATGCACCTTAAACTATGCTAAAACAGTGACCCCCAATTTCTACCCTTGATGTAGCCATTGTCCAGAGTGTGAATTTTGACCTATAATGTAATGCTTGTGCACAAGTTTTCCCCAAATGCTTGCATCATTTACTGATTAGTATTTATTTTACAATGCAACTCTACATTGAGCATAGCAAACTAATTAAAATTTTTTTTTTTTTGCATATCTAGGTCTCATTAGACAGAAAGTTGATTCTTATAACCACTGTGTACAGCTAGCAATTCAAATTTCCACTCTTAACAATTTCACTCCCTCCCTTCTCTCATTAGACAGTAATTTAGCCAACTTCCTTTAAAAGTAAATAAATGAAAATTGGACAAGTAGACTGATTTGAATGTAAAACAACCAAATGAAGTTAACAAAAAAAATTCTTTCTAGACTGCGATAGATGACATGAAAACAAAACTTGATCAGAGTTGATTATGTAGGTGGAACAAACTTCAAACAGCGTCCATCCTCCACGAGTATACTGGATCACACAGAATAGCTCTGAACTCGGACACAAACTCTGGAAGCGATTTATAAGTTGATGAAAGCTCCAGCGTTGCAGAGCAAGTATGGCTCATAGGTCGCCTAGCTAGACCATCTGAACCATTAAAAACAACATGGATATTTGGGACACTTATTACAAAACTTCCAGTAACAAATCGTAGAAATGCACGAAGTTCATCAACTAACATATTGCCAACAAATCTCCTGAGATACTGAAAAACTTCTTCTTCTGATTCACTTAAAAGATACGGCTCTTTGAGTAGATGTAAAACTTTTGCCTTTGAAACAGAAAGCGATGAATAAATGGAATACATATTATTCACTGTCATGCGTTTCCAAAAAGGACGATGTTTTAAAGGAATACCTTCATTCATCAGGTGCAAAGCTGCTGCAGGCCGAATAAAAAATGTGTAACGTGCAGCCTGCACAAGAAGTTGAATCAGAGTGGATGGTTGTGGGACTGCTCTGCATCCATGACAACTTAATATCGAAACCAGCTCTGTTTTAACATCATTTGTAAACGCTAACCCCCTTGTAATAATAGCTTTCTGGACAATAGAAGCTTCATGAATGCTTAATGAGTTAGTAAATGTTTCCTGAAGGATAGAATCGGGCACAGCAAACTTCAAGCCGAGAAGAACATCAACCAGACAGGGGAATGCTACTTTGTCAGGAAACACACCAGCAACAAGATAAGCATAAGATATAATTCCCCCCCAATATGGAAAAGGTAGACATGTCTAATGAGGCATGAATTGCAGGATGAAGTAGACAGGTGCCATCAAAGAAACGTACATAAGTTTCTTAAAAAAAAGGATGAAAAGACATCTTTGGTGACCCCACCAGCATCCACACCCCTTTCATCATTCAATGAAAATCGAAAAGGGCACCGAAACCCAACTTTATCTCCTGCTGTGTACAGTGACAGTACGTCACTAAAAAGACTCTCTCTGCTAATTGTGTATACCACCTCCTCCTGGCCTTCTAGCATACCAACAAACTTCTTTCTTTCAGATTCAGCTATAATAACAATAATAATAATAATAATAATAACTGTCATATAAAATTATTGGTTTATGAGTAACTTCTGGCATGTTAGATTGTGTAATTTCTAGAAGATACTGGAACACCCTACTGATTCTTAGTTGTATTATGCCATGAATAATACATCAGCTTCAAATATATATGTAAGAAATTGAGCACACCCAATCAACAAATCGAATTGAACTGATCACACCCATTCATACTGAACAACCACTTCTGTATTGACCACCCCTATTTATTGAGTAGTCTTATTTAGAGTTATCAAGTTTAGACATGAGTCCTATTAATGACACTACTGCAACCTGTAGTTTGCTCAGTTATACTACTACAGACCAGTGCATGAGTATTGTCATGAATCTACACAGAGCTGCGAGTATTACTTACCGGCTTGTACTATTTCCTGTACATTCACGTCACACACCTAATACAATAAAACATAATCGTACAGAAGGCAATAATTTCTTCTCCTTTCTATATGTGACCATCAACAAAAAAAAACCTAGGCACAACGCGGCCCTTTATCGATTTTTTTTGGCACATTACTGAGTTGTCAGCATCCAGATAGTGAGCTCTCTAAGTTTCATCACTATATATAGTTTTAAGCAGTGTTGACCTAACCGTTCCCTTCCATATGCTAATCAGGGATTTTTCTAGCTTTGTGTCACAGTGGGGCATATTGACTTAAACAAATTTATTGCGGGGGCAAACCCAAAGCCTGACGTCAAAGACTGCGGTGGCAATAACAATTTTAGTGGGGGCAACAACGTTCTCATTTTCCCCTGCAGGCCCTCCCTAAAAAAAACCCTGCTAATTTAGCACATTTTGAAGAAGATCAATCTTGTGCTCAGTTTTCCTATAGACGGTCACATGCATAGACCCTATCCAGATCTAAAAATAACGCTTGAGAAATGTCTGGACTACTTGTCCAGCCAAATCAGTTTTGCTCGGACATAGCAGTTGAATGGTCAACCATTTTCATCAAAATGATATAAAACACCAAATCCATAACAAAAAATTTCAAGGCAAACTTCAACAACTGGACAGACTTCAACTAATTTATTAATTAAAAAAAAGTGAAAAGCTTTTTTTTAGGGGGGGGGGGTGGGGGGAATTAAACTGCCTAACAGAACTTGGTCAATCTTCAAGGGAAGTACAGTGATGATTGCTACTCACCAACATTGCCAAAGTTAAGTATGCTTCCCGCTCCCCCTCCCCCCCCCCCCCAGCCTATAATCCTGCATGAAAGGGTGGTTACAGTTTAGGCAGTGATTCGCCTAAAAATTTTGGAGCTAGGAAGCGCAGAATATGGAGAGGATAAACTTTGCAACTGCGGACTTTAACTGAAACAAATAACTATTCTAAAACTGCCTGAATCGAGCTGCCGGTGATCGTGATCGTGATAAGTAGTTAGCGCTATTTTCTAAGCAGTCTTGAACTATTATTGGCATAATCTAGTAGCACAATACTTCAGCTTTCTTTAAAAATGCTTATACTGATGTGGATATTTACCGTAAAAAAGGTAAAAAATAGAACTGTGGATGTTTGTTTATAAAGTCATTTTTGGAAGGAATTGGTTGCCATTTATCTGCTGGTGAGAGGGTTAACTAGCTCAATCTTGTCTGAAACACACAATTTTGTGTAGTACAAAAGCATATACTTATTTTGTGCGATTAACACAATTTTGCTTAATTGCCATGGCTCTGTCATTAATTAGCCAGCAACCTCAAACAAAGTCTAACCACAGAGTTGCAGATGTGCTCAGGATGGTGCACAGATGATTTGGCTCCAGCCATGTTTAAAGAAAAGAAAATGGCGATGATATAAGGATGACAGTTGATGAAACGTTTTCGTTTTGTTTTGTTTTTTCCCCTAAAATTTTGATGTGAAGCTTTCTATGAGTCTCAAAAACAAAGGATGGAACATTAAAATATTTAAACTTTTATTTTGTTAGTGGCTATGGTAAAGAAAGCTTTATGACAGTTTGACTTGGACATGGTGCCAGCTCAGTAACCACAACCACTTCACTGTCCAGTGTGACACAACCACAACCTATTCATGCAGTGGTCAACTCTCTCTCTTTCTCAAGGATAAAGTTTTACCTTGTCAGAACTCTATCCCGACAAACTGAACTAATTCAACCTGCAGAAGTATAAGAACCAAGCTATTCCCACTGACTCCAATACATTGAACGCTATTTTTTCTGACATCAGATATTTGTCCCGCATATGTCACTAATATATAGCATGCCATAATATGGCATACATGCAGCACATGTCTTCAAGATCTTTGACAAGTGCAGAAAGGACTTATTTACAGATGAAGCGAGAAGCATTGTATAAGGAATTCATTAAAAAAAATGTATACTACCTGACCTCAACAAGTTCACCTTGATTACCGACCACAAACCACTGACTTTGTTCAATCCAGATAACTCAGTACATACCAGCATTGGCTTCAGACAGAGGTGGGCCATTTTCCTGATGAGTTATCAGTTTAGCAACCAATTCAGATTACTCACTAGGAGTGCGCCTAACAGCACAGTGTGGCGAGCGAGCTATTGCAACAACCTAAAAAATTCTTTGTACAGCGCAGTGGCAACTGTTTGGTGAGTTGGATACTAAGAATTCTGCCTTGATCTTTCAACCTCTTTCGCACTTTTCCTTTGGGGATGTACGATGTTAACTTCGAAAGACGGCAAATAGAAACATTTACAGGCCTCCCTTGAGAAGTACACACTCTTTTCTTCTTAGCGTCCGGAATCCCATGCAGCTGTTGATTTGGGTTAAATGTTGGTCCCCTTTTTCTGGTGACCACTACAGTGGCCAAAAAGAGTGCTAAGCTCCTTTGCTCCCGTATTATTCAAAGGTGGCTTTATTAAACGTTCACAAATGTTAGCTGATTTTTAGCTTTGATTATTCTCCTACAAACAACAAAGTAACAAATAGTGAAGAAAAGCAACTTAACACTCAAATTAGGAAAGGGAATGGAAGCTATGAAGATATTTTACAAGTATGCAATTTTCATAAGCCGTGCTCATAAAATATTCCCCATATAGTACTCTGACTCATGAAATAAGTTGTTTATTGTACCTCCCTGATCTGTTTTTTTTTTGTGTGTGACCATTTTCAGTACATTTCACTAAATTTCCATCCGCTGCTCTCAAGAGAAATTGCCTGAAGGGTTGTTAGGCCATGTGGCTTGATGACAAAGTTGTAGTATTGGTGGTGGGTGCACTATATAGTAACATGTCATTATGAGCTGGCTTTATCTACCACAGGTCAAACTCAGATCAGCAGGGACTAACCACTAGAGCTTGACGCCTGAACAGAGAAACATGTGTGAGCTTCATACAAGATTAACTGAAGCATTTTAGCTTTACCAATGCTTAAGAATAGGAGGGAGGCAGGAACACTTACTGTGAAGCTCATTAATAATGTACTCACTAAACATTTCAAGTACAGAAGGAAAACTTCAGCCAGAGAGATGGAATTCCGTAGCTTATACCTCTGTCAACAGTAAACTGAAGTGCACAAATCAATGTCAAGAAACACTCCAAACAGATCTAACTGGTACTTATACCTATTCTTGTGCCACTAAAAATAATAAGATCAACACTCAAT
>WLWI01003760.1_pt1 | contig 12994 bp, 12 predicted proteins | sample 6701501 | NCBI WGS metagenome assembly WLWI01 (sample SAMN12718690, study PRJNA515312) | sponge metagenome | isolation source: marine sponge | host: Mycale hentscheli | place: New Zealand: South Island, Marlborough, Capsize Point | collected 2014-11-01
GAAGAGCATGCCAGCACCTTTCTCTCCTGTTGAGGTAGATTAGACAAAGTACTATGATCTAAATTTGATTCAGGTCTTATTTTAAATAAATCAATAAAATAATAATTGATAATAAATAGCCTAATTGGTAAATATATATTATTGTAGAAAGAAAATAATATTAGTCAATAAAAGTAATAATTCACATTTTCTTTTAATGGTGTGCAAATATCATATATTATTCATCCGTCACTACAGTAACAGGGATAGAAAAAAATAGCACTAAAAACTCCTGAGAAGTTGAAGTTAACACACTGAAACTGCTTCTAACTTCTACCCGCTACACCAACCTTCTGTCAAGCTCTCCAAAGACACCAAAGCAGATTCTTCCTTCAAGTCGCAGCTGCGAGCCGTGATATATCTATTCTAAACGAGTGACTCCATGGGCGCCATTAATACGCCGCCGCTTCTTCATCGTCTAGGACCCTCCAGTACATTCCAGAAGTCTTGTACTCTTCCCCACGGGGCTCACTTGCACAGTAACTCTTCTGTGTTTGCTTACCAGTTCTAATTAGAGCCGCCACCACCCGGAATTATGCCCACAATAAATTGCGCGCTCAGAGTTGGGGGGCGGAGTTGAAGAATTGAATGAATACAAATCAATAGTTAGCTTCGTACCAAAAAATCGAAATTCAGAAGTACTGGATGGCCAGAATGAACTCATATTTTGTACACGGGGTACACACCACATTTAAAAAAAAACATTACAACAAGTTTTTTCTTTTAAATAGGATACAAAAAATAATAATATAAAAATATTTTTAAAAATGGAAAACAAATACTAATATAAAAAATACGGCGTTGTAACGTTGTGGGGAAGCCCCTAGGCTTACGCTGGGGAAAAAAAATCGACTTCGTAACTGCAACTGTCACCCCTGAATTTCGCTGAATAGCCGTAAGGTTTGTACCGTTGTTTCTCCATGGTCGGTCTTTTGTCTTGAAACTTTGTTTATAAGAGCTGTCTGTTGGTGTCTGTTTCAACTGCAACAACAAAGTAAGCGTACATTGAACAGACAACGAGAAATAAATACATAGCATAACTCCTCCATCTGAGGTTTAGCGCTGCGGTTTCAAGTGGTACTGCACCCTTAATGTAACCAAGAGGTCTGGATTGGGAGTATAATTTATTCAGAGATAGAAAGAAATAATTAGGTAATGGATTTCACCTAGCCAAAGAAAATTTAATATCCATTTGTATTATTTCTTGTTTATTGTATTGTAGTACTATTTAGATAGACTGGGGTAATTTTGCTTGCAGAGTATACTAAAATCCAAAGTACCAGGTCTTGTGTAAATATGAGTGGGTGTGTGAGCATGACGTTCATCTACTCTATCTACAATAACACACTAGTACAGTCCAGTGTTTGCTTCTCCCTGTACTAGACTAAGAACCATCAATGACTGCATTGTGATGTATTGTCATTTGGTTGGGAGTTGTTTACAGACAACTTGTTTATCACTGTGAAACAATACTTGCATTTGTTAATTGTATCATCTCGCACTCTTCACACACCTAGTGCTAACTTTTCCCGGTTGGTCCCACGGAGACTCATTTTTTTACGCCACCATAATTTCATTTCTGTATCACAAACATCACAACTAGTTGTGCAATTTTCAACCAGGTGAAATATTTCAAGTGGACGATAATTCTCTCGTAGGAAGTCACACATAGCGTCTTATTGGTTATTTTTCATTATTATTTTTTATTATGATTATTGTTATAAATTATTATTTTCTCTCTACTGTCTAATGTGAAACTCTATCCACCAAACAAAGCGTGCCTGTCATCCGCCCACTCACTAGTCTGGGTGGAATTCAATATAATCATTAGACTAGTTTGTTTATCTGTTGGCTTTACCATGTGGCTTATTAACTGCATCATACCAAGGTGTGGCACATATAAACACAAACACACACCACAATGGCTGTGCTACACTCCACAGGGCACAGATGGTGTGCCTGCCTGCCTGCCTGATTGCAGTGCAGTACAGTGGAATGGCTGTTGGATGTTCCAGCCCCACAGGGTGGCTGGCCCTCATGGTGTGGGTCTTCTTGGTAGCCATTCACTCCTATTGCTTCTGTTGGCTGTAGGTGTGGGATCTCACCACTGCTCTGGAACTTGCTCACAAGTCCACGGGTATGTTCTCATGGGCTCTTCAACTTTGCCCTGGATTTATTATTGCTCAATATTATATATATATATATATGTGTGTGTGTGGCAAAAAAAAACAAGTTTATTTTATTTTAGCATTGAATTCTGGAAGGTGTGAATCTAGAAGTATATTGAACATTGTTTATATATTTGTTGCTTTTTGTTTATTTATTTTGTGAGGTGTGACATCCATTTTCATTTTTTCAGTTCTGAGTGTATACATGTCTTAATAAAAGTAGCAACAAGTATAAATATGTTTGTATTTCCTTTGCAAATATTTAACACAAGACTTGGTCCATTGGCTTCTATTGTTCAATAAGACTCAGAACTGAAAAATAGAACAGTTAGGGCTGCTATTGTGCATACATGTTGACTTGTGTGTGTGTGTGTGTGTGCAGAGAGTTGATTGTGTGTGTGTGTGTGCAGAGAGTTGATTGTGTGTGTGTGTGCAGAGAGTTGATTGTGTGTGTGTGCAGAGAGTTGATTGTGTGTGTTGTGTGCAGAGAGTTGATTGTGTGTGTGTGTGTGTGCAGAGAGTTGATTGTGTGTGTGCAGAGAGTTAATTGTGTGTGTTGTGTGCAGAGAGTTGATTGTGTGTGTTGTGTGCAGAGAGTTGATTGTGTGTGTGTTGTGTGTGTGTGTGCATAAGTTTGATTGTTTTATTTGTCTGTGATAGTTGAACCTCCAGAGGGTGGTCCTTCAAAGGCAGAGTTGCTGGAGCTCCTCAAGCATTGTGACGTGGGCACTAGTGCCTCACTGACGTCAAGTGCCATCTCTTCCAGAGCTCCTTCTCCGTCGCCATCTCTGATGAGCATCCTATACCCAGGCTTGAAGCAGCAAGGAGGTCGGTCCAGCATCCCAGCCTCTCCTCTTGCTACTCCTGTGTTGCCACCCAGCAATGGAGGAGGTGTGAATGGCAGTGTCTCTTCTCGCTCCAGGACAGCTCTATCTGCCAGTGCTTCTACTCACACTCTTACCAACTCCTTTCAACCCATTTCATCTTCCTTGTCAGAGTCTCGCAGAGAAGTTTGTGGTGAACTTACAGAGCAGCCTGTTGCTGAAGAGATGCCAGTAGATTCAGCACAACTTCCTTCTGTAAAGGCTGCACATAAGACGAAGGAAAAGGATGTGGTGAAGCCTAAACTTACAAAAAGCAAGCAGAAGAATTTTCACTTTAACGAGAACACCGTGAGTACTCCGTCAAGACCAGAGTTGGAGGGAACACTTCACCTGCGCAGCAAGTCCAATGAAATGGAGTACGTTTCTTCCATGGGTTCCGCAGAAAACCTGAAATCAGCTTTCAGGAGCCCTCCATCTTCTGCCCAAGCGTTTAGACCTCTCTCTTTCCATTTTCAAGTTCCAGATACCACCTCTAGTGTCCGTGATAGAAGTAGTGTGGGGAATGAAACAGGTGCTGCTGGTAGCACAGGTGCCAGTGGGAAGGACAAGGATGAGTTAGTAGAAGATACCACTTGCCTGTGTAGTGAGGATGGAGGTGGAGACGTGGACCAACACAAAACTGACAAGAGGTCTAGTTGGCTGGAGGACTTTAATGAGTCGCTGTGGTCTAATTATTTTGCATCACCAGATCAAACTTCTTAACTCCCTGCATTTCTCTTAATTTATTTTGCATGTAGAGCAACTCCTAATTTTATTGTCAGTATATTTAATTGTCACCAGTGATTCTTTTTAACTCAATTATATCCAATTTTTAAGGCTACAATTTTGACACAGTTTTCCTCCTTGAATGCATTATTTTTAGTAACATCAATATTTACACTAACTGGCCTTAAATTTGATATTTAGTCTGGGGCATGTCAGCCCAATGTGGTGTTAGCTAATTGTATATCCTGTTTACCTTGGCCTGTGTTTGTTTGTGTGTTGCAAAAACACTCCACAGTCTTCTCCATGGGCTTGAGAGTTGGACTAGCTATAAAAAGAGATGTGCCCTTAGGGTGTGTTCATTGCATGACCTCAAAACAGCATCCTAATGAGATTTGAAGAGGCAATTAACAAATTATTACCTTTTCATCGTAAGTGACCTAGAAAATAAAAGGAAGAAAAAATTACAGAGCAGTATTACAACTTGAAGTCGAAGTTAGTAGAGCGTAAAGATGCAGAGAAGTAGTAAATTACTGATCGTATTCGTGGTCTGCTGTGGGCTCGCTGAACTTGCAGCTCCAGTTGCCATCAACATTCCAGCCCCTATACCGGCGAACAGCGGTGACTCGACAATTACCAACAGCGTGGAGAGCGTTGAAACCACCAGAAATGCTGGAGGCGTGCATACCAGCAGCAGCAGCAGCGACGAGCCTGCAAACCCTACAAGTCACCCAGCAAACTGCAGCAATAATTCCACAGATTCGAGAAGACCAAGCTCAACTCAACCTGATAGAATGAGCTCCATTAAAAAATACATGATGGCCAAACTGAACTTGACTGAAATTCCTTCTTCAGGACCTCTTAACGACGAGATCCCGCCAGAAGTGCTAGCTAGTTACCAAGCAAGGCTCCAGACTCAGGAACTCAGAAGCAAAGAACCTGCAGATTGCTCTGACAAAAAAACTACACAGTATGCCAGAACAGTCAACCTTTTCACTCCTGTGCAGTATGCTTCTTCTTCTGAAGTCAATAAATGTAAGTTAAATAATAACTTTTATTAATATCAGCAATAGCTAACCATCTTAAATTTCGTGGAAGCTGGTTTCATTACTATGACACTTTTTTTTTGTAGATGACAAAAAGGATAGCAGTAAAGAGGGTGGAGGTAAAGAAGGGCTTGCTCCTCCTCCCGTCATGTACAATTTGACATTTGAAAATTTAAAATTGGCTACTTCAAGTCGTCTGTGGTCTGTTGTTTTACGGTTGTACAAGAAGAAATTGCACACTTCAAGCAGAGGCACTAATCCAACAGAGAGTGTTAAAATATTCCAAGTGGACAAAAATAACGCTCAGAAATTGGACACCTTGCTGGCTGCAAAAATACTCCAGTCTGAAGATGATGAATATGTCTCATTTGATATCACAGATGGAGTTAAAAAGTGGAGAAATGATTCTACAACTCCTCAGACTCTACAACTCTCAGTGCTGGTGGATACTCCTTGGAGATTAGACACGAGATCCAAACTTCCACCAGCTATAGCATTTGATGTCCCTACGTATGGGAAGTCAGAAGGAAGGCCTCAGAGACCACAACTAGTTGTAGAAACATTGCATAGAGAAGAGAAGTCAGCTCCAATCTTGAAACATTCGCTGAGACGCAGGAAGAAGAGGCAAGCTGTCTCTGGAGCAGTTAGCACTGAATACTGTTTTAAAAACCCAACCGAGTCCAACTGCTGCATCAGAAATTTAACTATTAATATAAAGAAAGACCTTGGATTAAACCATGTTATCCTCCCAATCACTTTCCAGCCCAATTACTGCAATGGAAGCTGTTCCAATTCACTATGGTCCTCCGCTAATCTGGCCACTAAACATTTACAGGATGTTCGGCGCAACAATCCTGGTGCTGCAGCAGAACCTTGCTGTGTTCCTCACACCATGAAGCCACTCCTAGTTATAATGGTACTAAATAACAGAGTTGTAGTAGAGGACATACCAAACATGATTGTCACTTCATGCATATGCAGATAGCTGTCATTTTGTGTGTGTGTTTATGTGTAATTTATTTTATTTTTGTTTTCATTTCATCAAATCACTGGCATCTAGCACATCAGCACTTGGAACAAAAGAAAGTCACTAAACTTTTATTGAAATTATAACAGTTGCAATGAAGAAAAAATATTTTATAAATGCTATGATAGCTAATTTGTTTGATACATTGGTATGTATTGTGTCAATCAGAAATACTGACGACAATGGAGGCAGTAAATAGTAATTGTAACAATCGAATAACAATAACAACAACAGTAATAATGGTGATAGTGATAATAATAAAATAATAAATATTTTTGTTCCTTTATATCAACATTTTATCTTTTATTAAATATCAGTGTTTTTTCCGTATCTGCACTTTTCATTAATCTCACTAATTTTTTGTAACCTGATGAATACAGTGGTATGACTATCGAAAACGTCATTTCGTCATGTATGATAAAACGTGAATATAAGAATAAAAATATTAATTATGTGAAATGTCAAGGGGAAACTCCCTAATAATAATAATAATAATAATAATAATAATAATGATATTAATAATAATAATATCAGTAAAATAATAATAAATAACAGCAATAATAATAACAATAATAATAATGGTAACAACAACAACAATAATAATAACAATAATAACAATAATAATAATAATAGCAACAACAATAATAATAATGGTAGTAACAATAATAACAACAACAACAACAATAATAATAATAATAAACATGAGAGATATTGAAGAAGAAGTGTGGTATGAGTGATTGAGTGAGATGTGGTGTCAATTCCTGAAACAGGCAAATTTAGGAAGCAATATTTTGCTTTTTTTCCTTCCAACTTTTCGGAGTTATAACTGACAATGTAGTTGTGTTTAAAAGTTCCCTAAGGTATTGCAATAATCAGACTGAGACCAAATATGTCCAGACATAATGCCACTTTTGTTCCTCCACATCCTTGGCTCTCTCTCTCTCTATTATATATATTATATATATAAATATATATATATATTTTTTTTTTTAGCCACAGAGTGTGGAGGGGGGTGGTATATCTGGAGGGCAAAATACATTTATATTTTAATGTATTATTGTGGCTAAACCTTTTATTCAATCTATTAAACACCAGACTTTGTTGTCTAAGTTGTCATTCAATTACATACTTGTTACCACGAATTGTTAATTCGAAAAAACCACACAAAAGATATTCAATTTTTGTTATCATGAAAATAACAATATAAATAGTCTTCGATGAAGTAGTGTGGGTTCAAAGAGAAATCGTCAGAATCTTGACTACAGCTAAGACCATCTCGTCGATCATGCGTGCTTCAATCGTAACTGCCCTAAGCCTTCTAGTTGTTGTTCCCCGTATAGTAGACGGTGAAGTATGCGTGATGAAAGCGACAGACAGCCTATTAGTGGAGGCCAAAAATCGCTTCTTGGCTAAGCTAGGATTGTCAGAAGACCCTGGGAACCCCACTAATCTTTCCTATGTGCCAGAAAACTTCGTGGACAACGTCGTAGCTGCGGATTTAGTCCAGAATTTGAAGCCCAGGAGCAGTCCCTGTGCACTCACCGATTTCCTGGACAGAGATGTAACAAGATTTCCTCTTGCTCAGAGCAGTGAAATGGTGCACACTGGGAAAAAAATGGCTCAAGGAGCTAGTTGCAGCAGTAAGTGGTAGTATAGTCTAGCTAGCTGTGTGCAACCATAACAAACATTGTTTTACTTGGAAAGATTGGCTCATTTTATTGTATTATATTATTTATTTACAGTTGATACTTCTGTGAATTTTGTGACCTCGTACAAGCTCAAGTTTAATCCTGTTATCAAGTCTGGTGATGTCCTTGTTCATGCTGAACTTCAGCTGAGGAAGCTCCTGTTACATTTATTGAACCACACAAGACCAAGACCACAGGTGGACAGAGTCGATGTGAGCTTAATAGTTCCTCCAAGCAAAGGTTTAAGATATGGACACGTGGAATATGTCACCACTGAATTTTTAAACATAAATAGCATTGTAGGGCGAGCAGTATTTAATGTAACCAAAGCTGTAAAGAGATGGCAAGAAATTTCGTGGAATTCTTCAGCATACGCTAGAGAGATAGAACTGGAGGTTTCATTCAGATGTCCACAAGATGCTCTACTTTATGTTCCAAATTTTCAATTTCAAGTTGAAAAGTCATTTTTATCAATTACAACTGTGAAGGACAGACATAAACATTCAGTTCATAGAGCCAGACGGCAGAATACCAATGATAATGGCCTCCAATTTTGTGATGCCAAAAAAGATGGCTGTTGCTTGAAGAAATTCACGGTGGACTTTGAACGAGACTTAAACATGACTTGGGTTATTGCTCCGAAAAAAATTGAATTCAATTATTGTTCTGGGCTATGTCCACTGACTGGACAGTCAGGTTTACATGCAGAATTTCTGGATCTATTACGTTCAGTGACCAAAAATCCCACTGCAGCAGGAAGTCCATGCTGTGTCCCAAACTCTTACAGAAGTAGAAGTATTAACATAATTGCTGGAGGCTTTTTTTCCACAGTAGTCTTGCCTGACATTGAAGCTACATCCTGTGCTTGTAGATGAAGAACAATCATTGTCAAACTTTATCAAATTCATGTCACACATCTGCTTTATTCTTTTATTTAATGAATTATTGTGGTTTTCCCTATCAGGTGTTTTTGAATTTAAACGTGAGGAAGTTGGTTAATAAACCGTGAGACAGGACGACGGTCATACTTTGACGACCTTAAAGCTAGATGTGGGCGGGGCTTATCGCGTAAAAGTGCTGACTCAGCTAGATACGACTGTCCTGAGAGTCAAAATGGCGGGTGAAAATGCACACACTCTGAAGCTTCGTGGTGGTAAGTTTTCTATTCCTACAACGTTCGTATGCACTTTTAATAATATATATTATTAGCTGACCCTGTACTGCCCGGGCTGGCTCTTCCCGAAGCGTTTGAAGGGCTGGACAGGAGGATAGAGGCCTCCATTAAATTGTGCAAGCTCAGCACTCCTCCAGATACTCACGTCCTGAGTGTAATAGGTATCTGCCAGGAGCTTCAGCGTCTTCTAAAATGTTCTTTTATAGGTTAGAACATTAGTAATGGGACTTAGCAATATATGGGTGTGGCTTAATAATTATGTGGGTGTGGTTAAATAATTGCCCAGAGTCAATGAAATTTTGAAAAAAACCTGTGACCAAATGAATGACATATAAAGATCATAGACAGTTCCAGTTTTCCTAGTCAGAAGGCAGACCCTTTACCAAGTAGATAGTCCACTAGACAGCGCACCACGTGTAGATTCAATAGAGTTCTTTCTCTTCACTTTAAGCTGATGAACTGCACACACAGTAATCATGGGTTACACATGGATACTTAGCAGCAGTTGGCTAATTCTAATGAAGTTCATTCCAGGAGTCTTACCAAGTCTGCAGAAGTAGATGCTCAGAATATCACCAGATTAGAAAAAAACAAAAAAAACAACAACAACAAAACAGCAGTAATAATCAAGCAAGCAATCTCTTAACATTGCCATTGACATTCATATTTTGTGGCTGATTACTACTATCATATGACCCTTTACCTGCCGAATGGATCAAAGTGTGATTATTTGGGTAAAGGGTGTCGGTAATTAGGGAGGCATTCAGTAGAGGGAGATTGGAAGTATTGGATAAGAAGTATTGAGGGAAATAGGAAGTATTGAGGGAGATAGGAAGTATTGAAGGAGATAGGAAGTATTGAGGGAGATAGGAAGTATTGAAGGAGATAGGAAGTATTGAGGGAGATAGGAAGTATTGAGGGAGATAGGAAGTATTGAGGGAGATGGAAGTATTGAGGGAAATAGGAAGTATTGAGGGAGATGGGAAGTATTGAGGGAGATGGGAAGTATTGAGGGAGATGGAAGTATTGAGGGAAATAGGAAGTATTGAGGGAGATGGGAAGTATTGAGGGAGATGGGAAGTATTGAGGGAGATGGGAAGTATTGAGGGAGATGGAAGTATTGAGGGAGATGGGAAGTATTGAGGGAGATGGGAAGTATTGAGGGAGATGGGAAGTATTGAGGGAGATGGGAAGTATTGAGGGAGATGGGAAGTATTGAGGGAGATGGGAAGTATTGAGGGAGATGGGAAGTATTGGCACCCCCCAGATGCTGTCACAAATGGATGTTTTTGGGTTCATTTGACAATATGACTATAGTACACACCCATATAAGTGGGTGGGGCCTCCCAGGAATACCCATGGACAGTTGATGGCAAAGCTGGGCAACTGATATTTTCAGCTTATAACAATAATATATTTGTTCTATTTATGAACTTAAATTTTAACATATTTTGCTGGCTGTATAATTATGTTAGCTATGGCTTAGCATGGACAACTTTAGTGTAAAGAAATTTATCTCGACAAGCTGATGTGGCTTTTCAGCACCAATAAAGTCCATGTGTGTGATAACCACAGGAATATTTGGACATTCTGACGTGCATGTTGCACACTTTCTTGGCAGGCATACTAACAGTAGATGAGAATCACACCTCCACATCAAAACAGATTTCCTAGTGTAAAATACACCAGAGGAAAAGATCAGCACTGAAACTATGAACCGGATGGGTGTGATAAAAATGTATGCTCATGTGAGTGCGCGTGATTCTAATACAGGTAAATGGATGAATGGGCATGGCTGTATAGCAGCACTCACCGTAGTGTCTGCCTTTTCTCTTGTTTTCTCACAAACTAAGCCAAATTAAAAAAGGCAAATTAAATTGTCATTTAGTCGGAATTCCTCTTCTCTCAAAACATAAAAGTCTGCCATCTTCGAGATACGCTGTTGACAGAGTGACAGAATGAATGAATGACAAAGAGACTACTGTAACCCTCATGTGCAGGTGCGCTGAGGGGTAATTAATCTAAGAGGGAGTGAGCTTGTGCTATCTCAAGTGGGTCAAACTTTCATACAAGATAGGGGAGGAGATGGGCTTCAATTACCAAGACAATAATTAGAGCAGCAATTACCTTAATTTAAAGCATATGCAATCCCTCTTAAATTTAGCAATTTGCTTACATGTACAAAGTTTTGAGTTTAGAGAATATTTCAGGGAAGGGGGGGTGGGGGTGAGCACCTTCCCATATAAAGTATTGATGGACAGCAAGTGCTCCAAAGTGGCCACCAATACCTAGTATGACATGGTGGTGGGCGTTGACATGCCACCAACATGTCAACACCCACCACCCACCTGCATGTACACTAGCACGGCATGTTGACATGCTGGGGGGGGGGGGGGGGGACCCTTACCCTACCACAAACAGAATATCTACCAAGATGTAGCTCACCCCCCAACCTTTCAAATAGAAATAACTTGACTCCTCCATAGCATTTAGCAAAATTATAAGCTGTATTAGAGCTCCTACTTATTCAAGATAATTGAGTTGTCCTGTAATTAGACTGCTGTACATTGGTTGAGAAGACTTGGGAGTTAAAACAAAGGCCAGAAGCTAGCAGATGCTGAAGTGGTCTTTTGAAATAGCAGCCTTGCATAGATTTAATTGTAGTAATTGTAGCTTGGGATAGTTCAGATTCCTGGGCAAGATTATGTCGAATTAGGCCATTTTGTGTATTTATCATTCTTCAGAACATTTAGTTTGACACATGCAGAATCAGTTTGAAGGTTTCCTGCCCTTATTACTGCATAATACGATTAAACTTCACACTTGGGTAAAAAAATAACTAATTACAGCTCTCTCTCTCTCTGTGTGTGTGTGAGTTGGGCTTGAACTCAGGGCCCGAGGTCCTGAGTTCAAGCCCAACTCAGGCAATTTTTCCATCTGATTTTCCATCTGCTTCCTACCAGCCCCACCAGTCCACCCAGCTGTGATTGGGTACCTAGCATTTGCTGGGGTGCAAATTCAAGGCCTTTTCCATGAACAGCAATGGTCCAGGTGGGATTTCGGGTACCCACACCACTTGCTGTGAGGAAGGTCTGTTCTCCTGCGAGTTCCTAGCCCGGCTCTAGGAGATTTGCTTGCACGGCTTACAGTGCCTGCTTAGTGCACAGGCATCCTGGCTCTGCCAGGTGCGCGTGACCGCCTAGCGGTAGCAAGATAATTTGCATTTTGCATTTGTGTGTGTGTGTGTGTGTGTCTTGGGTCTAACAATTTGTATGGAGGGATTTATGTGTTATAGGAGGTCATGTTGACTGAACTAGACTATTGCGGGGGCAAGATTGGGCTCATACATCTAACAAGAAATATTGCATTGTTGAAAATGAACATAGATAATGTTGTTGTTTTCTTTTCAATAATTGTATGTTTTGTATGTTATGCCTAGCAATACCCAATGAGTGTCCTTTCTAAAGTTGTGAAATATAAGGATTTTGGGAGAATCTGGGAGCAATAATAACTTCAGTGGGAGCAACATATTCCCACAGTCCCCACCTAGAGCCCCTAAGTGTATGTATATATATTGGATATTTGCTGAGTAGCTTTACATCATGCGAGCGGTCAATATTTTCCCATATTAAACGTTATATGTAATATTTTCCCATATTGAACGTTATGTATTGAATGCTATGACGCACTCGTGTGTAGTTATGGACAACTGAATTTTTAGAAGTATGATGGAGTTACCTCTGAACGTGTATCCAATTTATAATAAACAATTTATTACACTCGTCATACCATAATGGAGATGACATTTCATTCTCACTCTTCTTTTTCACTTGCTTTTGACTTGTTAAATGTCTCTCCATAGTGTACGCTGACTCATGCAATAAGTATAGGTTACACTATGATGAGGAGGTCGGTATGGGATTTACACAACCGAGGGCCAAAGGCCCGAGGATAGTATAAATCTCGTACCGACCGATCATGGGGGGTTGCAACAGACCTGTACCATGGCTTTAGGCTATAGGAAACATGGGGGGTTGCAACAGACCTGTACCATGGCTTTAGGCTATAGGAAACATGGGGGGTTGCAACAAACCTGTACCATGGCTTTAGGCTATAGGAAACATGGGGGGTTGCAACAGACCTGTACCATGGCTTTAGGCTATAGGAAACATGGGGGGTTGCAACAGACCTGTACCATGGCTTTAGGCTATAGGAAACATGGGGGGTTGCAACAGACCTGTACCATGGCTTTAGGCTATAGGAAAC
>WLWI01003761.1_pt1 | contig 12991 bp, 9 predicted proteins | sample 6701501 | NCBI WGS metagenome assembly WLWI01 (sample SAMN12718690, study PRJNA515312) | sponge metagenome | isolation source: marine sponge | host: Mycale hentscheli | place: New Zealand: South Island, Marlborough, Capsize Point | collected 2014-11-01
ACTGGTGAATGAATTCTCTTAAAATGCCACCACTTTTAGGCGTGGGTATGTGATTTGGGCATACATGCATCCTATGAATGCCATTACATCATGATCCAGCTCTGTCAATGGGGGATTATATAATAGCTACTGTGGTAAGTCTACACCAGCCTTTTATGTATTCCATCTATGAATTACAAATAGTGGGTTAGAGAACCTATCATACTGGTTGACTGACTAAGAATTATTTATAGTCACTGATGCTTTACATAATAAACATTAGACAGAAAACTATAACTGTGTTATTTTAATTGTATTATCATAGTACATTATATTTTCGTACACAAAAAGTTTGACAAGTTCTTTTTTTTTTTTTTTTTTTTTTTTTTTGTGTTGTGGATTGTCAAACTTTATGCTTGACGGACTTCTTGCAATATACTTTTTTTATTATTATTAATTTGCTTATTTGGAGATGTTACCCAAACCATAGCCACCATATCTACATGCCCACCAAATGTAAATGTGGCAGCAATTAAAAAACAAACGAACAAAAAACAACAACAACAAATAAAAGAACAACAAAATGAAATTCCTACACTAATTATCACAGACACATAAAAAATTGATTACCATAACAGGGGTAGGTTATTATTATTTTTTGCTTCCATACCTGTTACATTGCATGTGTGGCATGCACTAGGGTGAGCTTATGGCCTGGCTAGGACAATTCACTAGGAAGTACATTTACATCTGCCTCACAGCTATATTGATCTTACATGGAGCTTAAAATCATGATAGAAATTCAGACAAGATCATTTAAGAATTTGTTCACAAGATCCTACAAGAATTTGGAATTACCAGTTGTGTGCTAGCTATTATGAGCTATTATTAGCTATCATTCATTACTTTGTACCAATCAGTTCTTGGTATTGTTCATTGAATGCTGAATACCAAGTTAGAATTGGGTGGCCTGCAATCTAGATGGGTTACTTTTGACCTTTGGCCAACTTCTTGAAGGTTGAGGTGAAATTCAGCAGGCAAGCTGACTATGAATATTGTCATACTGTATGGTTATTCCATACACTTTGTTTTAACTATATGACACTGCATATGTATTTATACCCACCAATCTTTGGGGAAAGGAATAACAGATTAAAGAAAGGATACATACACATGTGCAAGTTTAGTCAAAACCCTTTATTAACTCTTCATTGTGCATGGCAAGAGGGTTAAAGTAGTCACCCTCTCTGTCTGTCTGTCACGTTCTGTATTTAGGTATAAACTTACTCAGAATGACAATTCAAGACTTGTTGTGCTCCTTTTTTTTATTTTTGGGCTGATATGTGAAGAAACTTGAAGCTGTCAGCTTCTTGTGAGTTCTGGCTTGTATGGGTGACGCCCCCTATCGCCATGTCGTCATCACATGAGCAAATCATTTCTTGCTTTCTGCGTTATTTTACTTTATGGAGTGCTGCAAGTAGAGATTTGCATTGAAGCTATCTACAGGTGAGTGTCTCTGGCCTTTGGTGCTTCATTATTATATTTTGTCACATTCGAGGACAGCCACTTACATAGTTAGGTTTTGGTCGATTATGGTATTCACAGGTGAATTATCTGTCAAGAAAAAGTACCTGAACACTGGAAACTGAAATCTCTGCAAAGAAATACACAAGCTATAAAGCATTCACTTTTTACTACTGACGTGGGTAAACTTAATTGATCGAATAAATTAAATTCAGAGTTAATGTTTCAAATGGTACACATGCATGCCGAGACACATCACTATACAAAGTGTAGGGTTGTAAGGAAGCCATTTAAACGTAGAGGTCGCATTTATAATTCAATGATATTCTCCGTACGTGAAATCTGTGGCCTCGTTTACCACATTCTGAACTTATTCCGGAAGTCCGGGTATAAAAGGAAGAATCCTTGGCATGCCGTGCAAAGAGAACCCTCCATTATAGCTCAGTATCCTTTCAAGTTGATCCACACTACGTTTACAATGAGTACCCTAACTAAAAAAAACCCAGCTATATGTAATTATTTTTGCGAGTAATATCATAGATAACTCAAGTCCATCTCCGTGCATATGTACCAAAGTATTTCTTGATTGAAGATGAACCTTCAGGATAGTATCTCGCAGAACTCTGATAGCACACTGTATATCTTTTGCAGTGGAATTTAGCTGTGTCAATGTCAAACAGTACCACTTTTCTTTCTCTATTTATAGCCCACCATTAGTTTCTTTCTTTTTTTTCCCTCTTGTATATTGTTTCGTCCTCTGATAAGATGCTCACAACTCATATGTGACATTGTTTCACAGCTTTTGTGCGCTAAGTTGCTGTAATGCGTACTAAAAAGGTCTCAGGGAAGTCGGTGACAAAAACTGTCAGCCGCCATTTTCCACTTATCATGAAATATTGCCCCAGCTATGCCCTTTTTATACGCGACCTTCTCGTTTAAAAATAATGTGTGCTAGAAATATCTACTTTACCACAATCACCACTACCAATTAGCTACAGGAATTATAAGTGTCTGAGAAAAACAGGAGAGTGGTATTGGCTAAGTAAAAATAGGTGAATAATAATTAATCCTTTTAATTGTATGATATTTATTTTATTACATGTATTTCATAAAAAAAAATTGAAGAACAAGAACTAAATGCATAATTCTGTGGATAAAGTTAATTGTCAACTCTTTTTAATTTACATTCCGATGTAAGATGCCCATAAATGTGACATATAAGGCACCAAGAGTCCTCAGGACCATGAGCAAAGATGCATGTTCCTGTTTTGTGATGCGAATTTGTGTTGGAACACATCCTTGTTTTCCAGAATCGAAAATTAAACTTGGGATGCCGTTGAAAGAGTTCATTTTCTTGTTCAGAGTGATGATTACGGCAGGAAGCCCCACTGATGCAGTGCTCCTTCCACTTGCAGGGAATTTTTTTTTGTCTTCTAAGAAACTCTATTTTGTCCATGTTCTTATGAATGACGGTGAGCCAGCAATCATCTTCTGGAACGATAGTGTCACTGGTTAGAGGTTCAGAACTTTCGTCTGTTGACTGCGACAAAAGGAATGGTTCTAAATTTTGATAGAAGTCGTCATTCAGTTCATCAGTAACGTGTGATTCAAATCGATTTGTAAGTTCTATTTTAAACTCATTGGATGGCCTTTTACTTGTTATATAGGTGGGATAATCACAAGCTTCATATTCTAAATCCATTCTTTTTAACAATGTTAGAATAAGTTCAGGCTTCGTTTTTGTAAACTCGAATACTAAATCTTGCTTGCCTCTACTAGATGGGATGCTTGTAACATAAAATAATCGCATCAGCCTCTGCATAGTGTGTGCCAGCTCATACAAATAGGATTTGTCTCCAGGTAGATCTCTGAAGACAATTGAGCAATCAGGTTTAATGAGATTACATTGCCGTGTATTCATGAATGCAGTATAAGAGAAGCTGTCTTTAATATTGTCAAGAAGATGAGCTTCGAAATGGGGATCTTTATTAGCCAGCTGCTTGAACTCTCGTGCCATTGCTCTCTCCCAAGACCACAGCTCAAATTGAGCACCTTGCTGAAGCAATGTATCGATGGTGTGTTTAAGATCAAGTTTTCCAGTAACTACTATAAAAACTGCTTCTTCTGATGAATTTACTTGATGCTGATAGTAACTGGCAGTAATATCACATGCCATGGCAGGCTCTATAGCTTTTTCTTTGCCAGTTACCATGGAGCGATCGAATAATTTTACTTCAAAATTTCTTTTTCTGGATCTGATCCAGACAGAATCATTTGGTGGTGGCTTAGAGCTATAAAGAAAGGCTTTAGCAAGGTCACGGCCATTAATTACAGTGTCTAAAAACTTGCCATGATCTACTCTGTACCTGGGATCTGTATCTGCATCTTTAAGAGCTTGAGATTTTTGTCCAGCAATCCAGAGGTTCGAATTATCCACAAAGACATAACACACAATATGGTTATCTTCATCTAGCTTGTTTGCCATGGCAAATTATCTAACACTTTAGCTGTTTGTAGCAATTGCAATTCTGAAGATATATACCATCAGACTAGCAAATGTGCCACAGGATTTTAATTTACAGCCTTCAATTTCCTGTATTGCAGGATGCACAGAAAGGTTAATTAATATTATAAGCTGTTCCTGTGGCATTGTCTACTGTGTTTCTACCATTCCTGTGGCATTGTCTACTGTGCTCTACCAGGATTGTGTGAAAAACTGACACTGCTACCATGAGTGAAAATTTTTATTCGAAGAAATTACAAGGAAAGAAAGAAGACTTAGTGTCACATCTTCAATGCTTAGACCTGATTAGTCTATCGCAGGATTTATGCAAGAATCGACTCATTGGAAAAGAAGTAAAGAGAACCTTCGAATCGCTTGATCATGAACATTTGAACACCATCACAAAAATACATTACTTATTACAGTTCATCATAAATGGAGTCAAAGATGAAAGGTCCTACAAAAAATTCTTCAAAATTCTACATGCTATGAGTAAGGAGAGTGGCACTTATAAATATCTGCAAGAGGATGAATGCAACCCTACTTGCCAATTTCTTTTTGAAAATGACATTAAAAATGTTATGGAAATTTTAGCAACTTGTACTCATATTTGGGAAGAACTTGGGGTTTCCTTGGGACTTAATAAAGCTGTAATAGGACAATGTAAAATTGGCAATGAATCCAATACAATGAGGTTATACAACATGTTGTATGAGTGGATAGTCAAGCAACACAAGCAAGCTTTGCCTCCTACAATTCAGAATCTTACACAAAAGATGCGCAGTCCAATTATTAACTATAGCAATGTTGCGGATAAAATATCAAAATATGAATGTTGCATTTTGAGAAATACTGATCAAACTTCTACTAAAGCTACAAATACAAGTTTGAGTATCGAGCAGGATCCTATTGACACTGAAGTTTCAGATGGAAAATCTACTCTGTTTGAAGTGGTGGTATTTCCGAATGAGTTCACAAGTTACAATTGGATGAAAGATCGGAAAAAATTGAAACCTACTGACCTATCATATTCAGGAGTCAACAGTTCCATTTTGGTGATAAATATTGCCTGTGTGGTGACTGAAGGAAATTACTCATGCTGGGTTTGTCAAAATGGAGAAAAGATGATCTCTGAAGAAGCAACACTCACTGTAAGTTATTCTTCTGAAAAAAAATTGCTTCGAGAGTTATACTTAGCTAAAAAAGAAATGCCCTGTAATTTGTGGCCTCCAGATGTCACAAAGCACTTCATAAACCTGGCTCTGATCTCCAAAAACAGCAGTGATAATGACTACTCCATTCGTGGTGATGCTGATGATATTATTAAAAGAAAGAAAAATATCGGTTATAATGTAGCCTTTGGTTCTTTTCTAAAAAGATCCCTCTTGCTAGTAGAAGGTAGGCCAGGTATGGGTAAAACTACTTTGGTACACAAAATTACACGTGATTGGGTTGAAGGAAAGGCACTTCACAAAACAAAATTAGTATTTCACATTTCTCTTCGAGTTATAGGCACTGACTCTAGAATAAGAGATGCTCGACTGTCAGATATCTTGAAATACTATTTCCACTTCACAGATGAGGATGTACAGCACATACTTCACGACATTGAGAAATGTTGTGGTGATGGCATCTGCTTTATTATTGATGGATTAGACGAGTTTCAGTGCAAACTTCAGTCTGATTTACATGAAATAATGTATAAAAACTATCTTCCTGGTGCCATGGTAATAGTAGCATCACGTCCGATAGCCACAACAGGACTCAAACAGGACGTTAAAATTGATAAAAGAATTGAAATACTTGGATTTAAAAAAGAGGAAATATTACAATATATTGATGCATTTCCATTTGATGATCACCCTGATTCCCATCCGAGCACCAAGTTGAAAGCCTATTTACAGCGACATCCAAATATCTTCCATATGTGCTACTTACCAGTTCATTCTGCAATGATTTGCTACTTGTATAAACATGCCAAAGAAAGCAGTTTGGTTACAGAAACCCAAGTTTATAAAAAGTTCACTGAATTCATGATAACAAGAAAGGACCTACGAAATCAATCTCAAGGTTCCAATTGTTTATTGACCAATTTAAAAGAGCAAGACAAAGAGTATTTACGAAACATATGCGAACTTGCCTTTCAAATGACAATTGATTCAAAACAAACAGCCTCTCAGGCAGACATACAGGTGGCTCTTTCATCAATTACAGTGGAAAGTGACGAATCATCTCTTGGGTTAATAACAATTGACCAGACAGCCAGATTGATGGGCTTTGAGAATATGTACGCATTCCTTCATCTAACATTCCAGGAATATCTTGCTGCTTTTCATTTGTGTTCAAGTAGTCCAAGTGATCAAAACAAAGCTATTGAATTGTGTGGACATGCCACACATATGCGCATGGCTTGGAAATTCTACTGTGGCATGCTCAACTTTGATGACAACATTGACCAATTCAAACAAATTCTTACATCCACTACAAGTGATGCCCAATCTCCAAGAAATCAACTATTTAAAATTCAATGTGCCTTTGAAGCACAGCAAAAACTTCCATGCGATTTTCTCCTTGAAAATGTAATAGTAAATGGTGTACTAAACTTAAATGGAATAACTCTTACTACTTCAGACTTAACTGCCATTTGTTACGTCATTTCTTTCAGCTCACATATTGAACTGGATATGAGAAATTGCAACTTGGATAATGATAAGCTACAAGCTCTTATCACTGGCCTAAACAAAATACCTACAATAATACAAGGGATGGATTTATCCATAAATGACTTTGGCTCCACGGGCATACAATTACTATCCGAGAAATTAAAACAGAATGTTTACGACAGCCTGCAGAAACTATCACTAGCATTCAGTAACATCAACTCTGAAACTGCCACGGTTCTATTAGAATGTTTGAAATATAACAAAGAACTACAAGAATTGGACCTGTCCGTTAACCATATTGGAACTCTAGGTGCACAAGCCATTGCAAAGTACCTAAGAAACTGCTCTAACCTTCAGGTATTAGATATCGCAGACAATGCTATTGATACGAAAGGAGCACAATATATTGGAGAAGCACTAAAGCACTGGAGTATACGTACTTTAAACCTCTCGGTTAACAAGATTAAATCAGATGGCGCTAAAAGTATATCTAAAGGACTTTTTCGTAGCAAGTTGGAAACTTTAGACATTTCTTCTGATGATATCGACAGTACTGCTGTGGAACCGCTGATAGAATCTTTGAGGTACTGTGAGAACTTACAAGAATTGAATGTGTCTGATAACCTGCTTAACTCTAGAGATAAATGCAACTTACAGAAGGCATTACCAAAAGCAACAATATATAGTGACTGATGCGTGACTTTGTCAAACCTTTTTTTGTTATACAGCTATATTATATTTCATAATGAAATTGCAAAACTTTAATGATTAATCATTAAAAGCATCACTGGCAATGGTAAAGGGGCTTCAGCTCAAGTAAAAGCAACCAGAGCTCAACCCTAGGATTTTAATAAAAAGCAGTAACTCTTTAATCAAACATCCCTTCCCCTATAGCAATAGTTATACCATAACAATAATAACTGCAACCTCAGCAATACTAATAAAACAATAATTATAATAATTAATAACAATAATAGTGAACCTTCAACTCTAGCTACCATACACTAGATAGCTATTACAAAATTACCTCAGATCAAAAACAAAATATCTCGTCTATTCTAATTAGATATCAATATAGCTCAAGTAATTAAAACGGTGTATATAAACACTATTTTCATAAGAGAAGAAGCTAAATGGACCAGAGACACTCACCGACATGAGTGAGTGCTTGTTGTCAAAAGATACTGGTAATTCATATAGTCAGAATGACATATATTGGAGACAACAGAAAATACCAGTACTTGGGAAATTGAGGTAAGAAAGTAGTTCTGTATTTGTTAGCTAAAGTATATAATGGTCACAACTGCTACGTACTTATCTGTACTTTTATAAATGGACTGATCGATTCTTTTGATATGTTTGGTTGTGCACAGGCTCGCTCGCCCTTTGTGCTCAAGCACATCACTTAGTATATATTATACATATAAATTGTGATAGACTTAGCCTTTGTTTCATTCAGCCATTTGGCGCACTTGCTAACATTAATTAGCTAGTAATCGTATATATATTATCCATACTCTTTTGGGTGTGATGAATACATCTTAGTAGCTAGCCATCACTGCATAGCAGCCCACTCTCTCGTTAATCTGGATCATCCTCAATAATCTGTAGTGCTGTTAAATAGCCTCAGAGTTTGGTCCATCTTCAAAGTTTGATCATGCTTTGTGCCTGAACAACTATGTTCAAAGTTGCTAGTTAGTAAATACATTTCTTCTGTCATATTATTTATTATTATTATTATTATTATTATTATTATTATACAACCAAACAAACTATACAACAAACAAAAAGAAAGAAGAATAAATAAACAAATAAATAAAGTGCGAATGAATAAATTGTCCATTCATATTAAGCAATTTTATAATTTTGACAACATTTTTTGTTAAAAATTAGATCATATTATTGCATAATTTTAATTTTAACTTCTCAAATGATAGGGTGGACATAGCTATCACTAATTAAATCTCTAGATCCGCTACTGAAGCAACAAATATGTAGCGTGCTTGTTGCCCCACCCTTCCCACTTCCCTTCTCCAACTCCTCCTCCTCCCCTGCCTATACACACCCATCCAGTTTAATCGCCACGGTGACCGGAAGTCATAAACTTTCGTACTAGCCTTATTAAATATGCATTAGCAATTACGTCATTTAGCTGGGTGCCCGATGAAGACGGCAGATGCCATGCTAATTTTTAATGGTCTCTCATCCCTTCTTCTCTCATTGCAGAACTCCAGAATTGTTACCAAAAGAATGCCATGAGTTCATAGTTATAGGCATATAGCTAAGTAATAAACAGTGATATGTCCCTGAAAAGATTTGTCAATGGTATTAAGTGGAAAGGTGTATTATAGAACATGGCGAATGACCTCTGCGGAAAGCGGTCAAAAAGCAGTTCCCAACATTATTTCCGAAAATGGTCAATATGAAAGCAACTATATAGGTCTGTATAGCTTTAAAAATCTTAAGAATTTTGTTCCCATGCACGCATACATTCTGAATTGTGCATTGCAAAATAGGATGTTTAAAATCATTAGAAAAACATAAATGATACAAGTGTGAAATTAGCAGTTATGAACTAAATATAGTTTCACTTTCATCACCATATCAGTAGTCCCCAAAATGATTGCACATCAATTCATTAACTTCATAATCTAGATTAGAATTGCCCTCATTGTCCGTATTGCTATCGTTTTCTGGCAGATCATCTCCACTTTCATCTCCACACTCAAATCCACTGTGCTTTTCAATTGTCATTTCAGCAATTGTTGATGTGTTACCAGAAGATGATGGTTGACAAGTGTTTGAGGTAAGTAGATTAAGACAGCCTTGACATTTACATCCAGGACCACAAGTACTATTGTTTTTATTACACTTGCAGCGATGATTGAGGCATCCAGTTTTTCTCCCACATCCCTTTTGTAGGAGTGCTACTCTGGTTCTGACATCACTGAGATGGTCTTCACTATCCCAGTCCGTCACAAGAGTGTCAGCATCAGGCTACTTCCATCCATTTCCCTCCAGTGGTGGATAGACTATGTGATTTGAGTCAGCATGCTTCCATATGTTCAAGATCCAGCAGGATATTTGCCAATGCCTTAGGCAAGAGCTCCCACAGAAGGAATCATATCTTCTTCATATGTAATCCTGCTCCAAATTCTTTCTCTCATCATGTCAAGTCATGCATTGTGATGCTGCTGAGGCAATTGGTTGTCTTATTTTAGTGAGTTATATAGGGTAATAGGGGTTGGATAGGCAGGTAAAAATACAGCTCTGTGTCTTCTAAAGTACGCACATCCTACCAGTCTATAAACAGAAAAGCTTTCGTTCGCCTGAGTTGGAATTTACAAGAGTTCCTGGATACTGCTCATTGTTTCCACAGATAAACTCGGAGTACTCAAGGAGAATTGCCAAAAAGATGCCTTACCCAATCCATTAAAGAAAGAAATGAAGTCACATCTAGTGCACACAAAAGAGTGCTTGTATCACAGATGGTAAGGAAAGTGAAGGAATAGTTGCAAGGTCTGGATCATTGTTAAAAGCATTGATTATAGCCTGCATATCCAAAATTCTGTGTTCCACTGAGTTAAACTTACTAAGCCGTACTAGCACATCATTGTTACTGGCAGCTACAATGGGAAAACCTATATAGTATACACATCAGTATCTGGGCTTAATACTAATTTCTTAGTACCAGCAGAATTCACTGTGTGTAGCCATATCCTTGTAGCTATCAGCCTCTTCTGCATTACAATTTAATGAATTGTCTCTCTCTGGTGAAGTGTTCAGACATACAAACATAGCTTTGTTCTGCAATTCACCATCAAATCCTCCAGAAGTGACTAATCTTTGGCCAGCATTTAAAGATAGTTGTAGTGTTTTCAAAAAGTAAATGGTCATGTTATAATAGTCTTTGCAATCTTTGTTGATGCACATTTCATGTGCTTCATCCACAGCAACATTGTGACAGAGATGACCACTAAGGCTTACTGTAAATCTCCCAGATTCTAATTTAGATAGAACATCGTAGCTACGTGTAAAATATCACCCACAGAATTTTGTGGATATCCACTTGCCAAAGCTAAACTACACAAGCCAGCATCAAAATAAACTTTATAAGTAATTCTTGAAAATGCTTTAGTATAAGCCAATCCCCAGGAAAGGGTGTCAACCAACAAAAGTCTTGAGCATACTCCTTCTAATGCTTTGAAGTCTTTCATATGTGGCTTGATCACCTTCTAAAAGTATGTGTTTTTTTCTTTGTGGCACTAAACTGAGTATACAATTTATTATGTCCAGTAAAGTTTCTTTATCATCACATCTCTGTTGCAGAACCCCGTAGTAAATTATATTTGAACATTCTGGTTTAGTAATTTTACTTGCAAGAGATATGTAGGACTGAAAGGAGACCATTATATTTCTCAGATTATTGCTAGCAAGTTTTGATAATAAATATTTGTGAGTTCAGTCATTGACTGTTTATCTGTATTACTAAGTACATGTATAAATTTTGAAACTTTGAGATTTGGTTTCTGTAAATCTGCGAAGTGACCTGTCAAAGTAATACGCTGGCTGGAAGTGGTGGCTAATTGTTTACTTTCTGTCCCTGTTCTCATTCTCCACTTCTTCTTGCATATACTGGAGATAACAATTCAAATGGTTTACTAGGACTGGTATGAGGTGTGAGAGATGAGTGTAACCTCTTGAATGGCAATTCAGTACTCATTGTAACTTGATCAAGAAGTTGTTGTGGTTGTGGTTGCAACAATTATACAGTTGTTCCATGCCAACTTAATTGCTGTTTCCCACTGAATATCCTTGCAAAACTATGTTTTATAGTCCAGATTATCAGCTGATACTAGCATAAATGAATTTAATGGGTAGGAAGCCATAGGTCCCTCTTCATATATTTTTTTAACTCTATACTGAACATAGCTAATTGCATGTGTATCAATACTAGCACAAGTTCCCAATAGATTCAATAATTTTGTAGTCTAGCTGATCCACCACAAGTTTCAGTGGTATCTGTGATTAATGTGTGCAATGGAAATGAACACTGACTGTTGGTGGAAGAGTTAATGTCTTGTCCTATCAATTTTTTCATGCAGGCATGCAGTTTGGTGTTTAGTGAGTGACAAGTTTCTGTAATTTTTCTTTCTAAATTTTGATCAGTAAGTTTGTTTCTAGACTGTTGGGTGAGATTGCATACTTGCCCAGGAGCTACATTAAGAGCATGCAACAAATCACCCCCATGGCGATATAGAATTGTACCACTTTTCTTAACTGAGCACTTGTATGCCAAGTGAGGTTGGAGTATTAATGAGAGCTTCTTAACCATGTAGCTGAGATATTATGAGTTGTGCTGTACTCAATATCACATTTTTGTGTACTTTCTTTTAGTTTTTCTTCGAATATTTCATAAACATCTGGCAGTAGCAGTGCAGTTTGTTTTAACAGAGCTCCACCTACATATATGGTTGTTACATAGCAAGAATAAGATATGGCACATTCCATGGTATTGATATCTGAAACCTCTGGTATATCTTCCTCAATTTTGTCAAGAAGTTTTTTAGATCTTGATCAACACTTTGAGATTGACTGTTAAGTTGCTGTATAATTACTAAATGAGATTTATAGTAGGTAAAACATGCCCTGTCATCTGGTGTAATTTCACTAGAAAAATATGTATTTTTGTGGTGGTAGGACCACCACATTCACTAACACACTCTTTTACTTACGCGCACATTACAAGTCACCCGAACTCAAGTCATTTATTCGTCATCACGCACACCCTTACATCATTTCATTTCTATGTCCCGCGCATGCTCGTGGGTTCCCTATATATTAGCCTGCAGGTATGCGTGACCTTTCAGTTATGTCTCATGCTCTAAAGTCTCACCCTTGCCATACTTTCGAATTGAACCTTGGGGTTGGTAGAGGTTTGATAGCCTCTAGCGGCTAAACTGCGAGAGAGACGTAACTCTGGTGGCGGCTCCTACTCGTCCGGCCGACCTGTCACGCCACAATTTTCATGAAAAAATTTCTGTATCAGTGTTCTTTAGAGGTATGCATGACTTTTGGTGAGATTGTCAATGTTCTTGCCACATGTTTTACATTGCTTGTGGGCTGGATTGAAATGTCTATACCATGCCTCATAGTGCTCAGTGCAGAGTGGTATTCCATCTCCTGTATCCTCACTGTAGTGAAACAGTCACTACATTATTAGAACTTGAACTATTACACTGTGTTATATTATTATTATTTCTAATTAGGTTTACCTGTTTCTCCCTGGTGTCAAGAAACAGCCATCAATAACTATTATCAT
>WLWI01003762.1_pt1 | contig 12990 bp, 8 predicted proteins | sample 6701501 | NCBI WGS metagenome assembly WLWI01 (sample SAMN12718690, study PRJNA515312) | sponge metagenome | isolation source: marine sponge | host: Mycale hentscheli | place: New Zealand: South Island, Marlborough, Capsize Point | collected 2014-11-01
GAGGGGCTAGAGGAGGGAGAGACTAGAGGAGGGAGGGGCTAGAGGAGGGAGGGGCTAAAGGAGGGAGGGGGGGGGGGGGGGGAGGGAAGGGGGGGGAGGGGAAGGGGGGGGGGGGGGGGGGGGGGGGGAGGGAGGAGGAGGCAAGTGGAACAACTTCCCCTCCCCTCCCCCAATTGGAAATACCCCCTTGCAACTGTTGGTTGCATGTAACTAGCAGATTGCAGCTGCATGCTGATGTAACAAGTATTCAACAGTCAAGTGTTTTCTTTTCTTTTCTTTTTTAATAAAACACTGAAAAAAAAAAGTAGTGTAGGTTTTCTAGAAGTTCCTTAGACACTTTTAGGCTGTTAGGATTTCATCACAATGGCGAATAAATACAAACACAAGTTCAACCTTTTATGTCTGCCCAAAGGCAGCCTAGCAATCTTTACCAACTTCAGTCAGAGTGCTGACGACTACACTTGAATTTTAAAGATTACTAGGGGTGAGGCAGCTGTAATTCTCACTGATCAAAGGGCTTAATCAATGTATAAATGAAGACTAGCACACTATAATATTCTCTATGATCAAGGCCTAGGTCTAGGCAATGGAAAATATGCTATATTTAGACAAGTCAAACTAATTGTCATCCAATACATTACTGTATTGCATGTGTTACTAATATGCCACACCTATATCCTCATATGAATATTATATAATACATACCATTCTCTCTCTCTCTCTCTCTATATATATATATATATGTATGTTACAGACCATTTTCAAACTATAAGCCCATTTTAAAATGGTCTGGACCATTTTAAAACAGGCCAGCCCATTTTAAAACAACCTGACTCCATACTAGCCACAAACGTTGCTGGTCTTACAGTGATGATGTACAAGTAATACCAAGAGCAGTCTCACCTGAAAGTCAGGCAGGTTCCTAACTAGCAACCAGATACAAAGTCTGCTCTGGTATTAAAGAGTACACAAGAGCACAAATTATTAGTCTATTGTTTGTTGAATCCAGTTCCCCACAAATTGTAAGAGGGGAACATATGGGGTAATTAGGAAATATCTGGGAGAAAACATCATAGAAAGTATAAACAACCTTAAAAAACAGTAAATAAAAATTTCAAAGATATGATGTTTTAGTGGTTCCAAAGTTTCAGATGCAAGCCTAGCTAATGTCAAATTCATGTGTGGAGGAGGATAGCCAACCTAAAGGAAAAGAGACTAGACGTAATACATACGTCATTTGCATGTTTTATTGACCCGATTAATGAAATGATAGAAAGAAACTGGAAAGAGAAGAATTCTCTAGAGGGAGCAAGGGAAGTGTTTGGGCAGTTTGGAGGTGTGAATTAGCAAACTCTGGATGCTAATTAGGGTTAATTGTTGCACACCAATCATCACTCTGACAAATGTGTTGCCTTGTCACCTTTGAGAAATAATGTCACTGTTCCTACTTACCTGTCTTTTTTTCCTTTTTTGTCTGACCATGAGAACATAGCCATGTCTACTGAATGACCTTGTCCATCTTATAGGTTTTCACCCTAGATGACTGCGATCCACCTTACTCAGCTTTTGTTAATGCTCTAATAGATTGATAGACTGTATCCCTTCCTATAATTATAATGGTATGACTACTCTGTATTCCTGCACTAGTTATTTGTGAGTGAGGGAGCTTTTTTTTTTAATTTTCATTTAAAAGAAGTTTTTACGAGGTCTTTTCAGAGAAGATGGACAAGTAACAGATGCACACACAAACGATCAAGTGTGTATTTAATAGGATTGCCGTGCCCAAATTGCTTGGATTAGTGAAGTTTAGATTAACAAACTTTTTAAAAGATTCTGTTTTATATCTTTTTTTTTTAATAGTTCTATTCAGAAAAAAATTTTTTACGAACACACAAGAGTTCTGTGTCTTGGGGTCTGCTTTGGTAACTGCCCTATTTACATTTAGCAGTTGTTGGTTTTTTTTTTGTTTTGTTTTTTTTTTGCCAGGTTTACTATCTGACTCGTCTTAATGATCTGATTCTTTTAAAAAGAGTTTGACACCCTTCAAAATGGTTTGAATAATTTGACCAGCCTGTTCTAAAATAGTCTGGCCAGTGGTCTGGCCTTTTTTTTTTAATGATCTGGCCAGTTTTAAAATGGTCTGGCCATTTAAAAAAAAGTCTGAGGTTTGGAAATGGTCTGGCCCATTTTAAAATGGTCTGGCCCATTTTAAAACGGCTAGACCATTTAAAAACAGTCCAAGTTTGTAATTGGTCTGTAACATATAAATATTTCAACTTATGTGTGATTGTATGTGCATTAGGTTGGACATGAATAAAAGTATGAAATTGGATTCTGGTAAGGCCTAACTTTATGTGCAAGCAACTATTTATTATTAATATTTTTTTGATACAGTTAATTTTCTAGCCTTAGAACAGAATTACCAAATAAAGATGAATGTAGTTGAGAGTTCATTTAAGCTCAATATTTCAAAGCACCTAATTATTAATGCAAGTAACTTAACAATGGAAGAAACTGTAGGACAAGGTTGGTGTTAAGTTAAATGGAAGATACCTTTACTATAGTACTAATTTTATGCCAGGTCAGTATGGAATTGTATACAAGGGATATATTCTGAAAATTTTTCCTCAAAAGTATAATACTGTTGTTGCAATAAAGACCTTAAAAGGTGAGTATAAAGTACCTTTCAGTGATGTAACACATTTGGAATGACAGTTAACTCGGCAGGAAGGTCAGGAAAATCGCACTGTAACCTCTCTTGAATCCCAGACAAACAGTCACCCACTAATAAGCAAAGTATTACTTAATAAGCAATATAATTTTAGCAGAAAGAAAAGTATAAACTAAACAAAAATGAGACAGCAAGGTAACTGGAGGCTCTACCCTGACTCTTTTATAGAGAGGCCAGGGCAGGGGCCCAAAATTGACAAAGAGTCTTTGTGAGTGGAGTTGAGAGTATGAGTGTGTGAGGCAGTAATGATGGGTATGAATTAGTGTTAATAAAGTACAAGTAAGAGTAAGGCAAGGGGTGAGACCAGAAAGGTGAGGCATGAATAAGAAAGATTAATTATGCAAAAAGGGGGAAAAGTGTATTTCATGTCAGGTTAATCACAATACAACTTACACTATGTAGCTAAGATACAAATTGTAATACACTGTTGATAATGTAGTGGCTTTTCCTATAGTAGCTAGTCATAAAATTCATACGTTTTGACACCGAGGAGCTTCCCCAGTGATTGATAGAAGTAAAAAAAAAACAACCATCACTCATTGTTATTCAAAGATATAAAAATGATTAATTGGTAGGCACGTCATGAGTGGGCATGGTCTACTCCGTTTCTTTTTGTTCTGGAAAGTTGGCAACTATGATGAGGGGGGGTGGGGCAATGTAGCTGTAATTTATGAATGAAAAAGCAGTCAAGAATGCATGGCTTGAAAAAAACATAACAAAATATATTGAAATAAATAATGTATACTATATATTGTAACTATAAAAATCTAGATTCTAGTATTAAGTATCACTAGATATTTTATATGAGATTTATTTGATCTTATCAATCAAGGCTTCTTTGATAAACAACTGGTGAGAAGTTGGCTGATGGAGTGTTCTAAAATGGCCGAGTTTGACCACAACAATGTGCTCTCTCTCACTGGAGTGTGTTTGGATGGAGGCCCCGCCCCTTATATTGTTATGCCATTCATGTTCAACGGCAGCTTATTGTCTTATCTTACCAAGAACAGAGAAAGTCTCCACTTCCCTCCTGATGCAGTAGATGAGGAACAGCTAGTGAGTGAGACTGTCTATGTAGTACATGGAGGGTGAGACTATGTTATAAACATGTCTGAACAGATGCAGTCATCTTTGAACCTGACAGACATGTGTCTGCAAATAGCATCCGGTATGGAGTATCTGGCCAGCAAGAAGGTCATCCATCGAGACTTGGCCACTCGTAACTGCATGTATGTTGTTAGCTATTTACTATTGATTTTATTATAGCTAACTAGAGACAAGTTCCAATTAGCTGACTAACTGATTGATTAGCAAATTGAATAACTAATTGATTGATTTCTTGAGATTGATCAATTTATTGATTGATCATTTAGTTAATTAGCTATTTGTAGTCATTACCCTAGCAAATAAGTTGGAACTATATAATAACTCAGTCATTCTCGGCTGAAATAATTATGATAATAACAAATTTTTCTCATTCTAACAGCCAATATGTTAATTAAAACTTAACCTGACGTTTCAACTTCTTGCCGAAGCCCTCTTCATGGGTCAAATGGGGTCGAACTCTCCGTGGTGATATATAAACAACAATGTAAACAGCAAGATTTCTGGAGTGTATGCAACATAGACAGCCAGCATCCTGGAAGCTCTAAACCTATGTCTCTGTTGAACTTACGGTCGTCTGGTGTCATCTGTATGTGTAGAGGTTCCTTGATCTTTAACTCACGGTTCTTACTGGTTCTATAAGAGTTGTAGACAGAGCCAGTAAGAATCATGAGTTAAAGATCAAGGAAGCTCTACACATACAGATGACATTGGATAACGACAAGTTCAACAGAGACATAGGTTTAGAGCTTCCAGGATGGTGGCTGTCCATGCTGCATGCAAATCGCCCTTAAGGATTTAATAAACAGTAAGTGTACCCTCTAGACATCTTGCTGTTTACATTGTTGTTTATTATATCACCACGGAGAGTTTGACCTCAATTGACCCCTGAAGAGGACTTGGGCAAGAAGTCGAAACATCGGATTAAGTTTTAATTAACATATTGGCTGTTAGAACGAGAAAAATTTGCCATTATATAATAACTGTGAATTTACATTTATACATTTCTTCATTACAGGGTTGATTTACATTTTGTTATTAAAGTTTCTGATTTTGGGTTATCAGAGACATTAAATTCTTCTAAAGACTATTTCAGACATAAAGAAGAAGGTGTCAAGTTACCTTTTAAATGGATGTCACCAGAAAGTTTACTGGATGGAATTTTCTCTGAAAAATCAGATGTGGTAAATATAAGTTTGAAACAAGTTGGGGAAAAAATTGTGCAAAAATTAATGATGGACAAATTAATATTTTTTTAAAGACTTACTTTGTAAAATATATTATGATTTAGTTATTTAAAATGTAGTGGTCATTTGGAGTGACTTGCTGGGAAGTGTTTAGTGTGGGGAGAAGTCCTTACTCTGGCATTAACCCAACTGAGCTATCTTCAATGCTACAGAGTGGGTACAGAATGAACAAGCCGCCTAATGCAGCATGTTCAGATGTCATGTGAGTACCATACTGTGTGATCGTGTGATCTGATTTGTTGTGTGTTTATTTGTATGTGTTCATTTGTGTTTGTGTCATCATGTATATGTAGGTTTGATGTGATCTGTCAGTGCTGGGAACTTAAAGTAGAAAACAGACCTTGTTTCAGTAGTCTTGTTTCAACCATTGTCAGGATCATGGAGAGTAGTGCAGGCTACCTGAGCTTCACTGATGGCTCACAAACTGACAATTATGAAAGTTCATCTTTGAAACTAGAAGACAAAGAGTCAAAAGTTTGATTTATTCATAGTTTTAGGAATTTTTGTGATTCACACATTTTTTAAAAAATGCATTGGGTTTTAAAAATTACAAATCTGTGAGAATGCTTGACTAACTTATTGCACAACTAAAATTCCACACATACACACACATACAGTCAGAGTGTGCGATCATGTGTCATGTGATGATCATTTTTTCTACAATTCAGTCAATTCTAGTTGAATAAACAGTAATTGTAGCTGAGTTGACAGCTAAAATTATACTTGAATTTTAAGTTGTTTTTTTTTGTGATTAAGCGCTTGTCTTTAATCGTAAGTATTTTTTTAGTTAGGTAGTCAATGGTATATCAAATTCACATAGCTACATCCTCATGAAGCAGCAATTTACAAAAAAAATATTGATTATTTCATAGAATTTAAAGTGTGACACTCACAAGTTCAAGCTTGTCCTCACTGTGGAATATAAAATACTGTTCTTGAGCATACCCGTAGCCAGGGGGGGTTCGAGGGGTTCGGTCGAACCCCCCTTTAGAGTGACCGGAAGTAAATATTTTAGCCGCACCCCATATATAACTTCTGGAATATCATCATCTGTTCAATCGTGCTGAACCTGCGCTTGAATTCTCTGCTGTTTCTGGCGTAGTCTGAGTCCAAGTGACCTAATAAACATTCAGCTCCTTGGATACAAAATTTCGCTCTCAGATCGGCATGAGTAATGCTTGCTACGTTACATATATTCTTTATAAAGTGTAACGTAATGCACTTTAGTATGAGTAATAGCACCGATAAGCGTGCGATTCGATATTAATAGCACAAGCAACGGATTTTTTTCAACAGATTAGAAAGGGAGCCTTCGGATGTGTCTGAGAAAGTTAAAACTCAAATATACAGATAGCAAGTGCACTATCTAGTGTAACTAGACTGCAAATGATTAAAAAAAAACTGGCGTACTATTAGCGAGTGATAGCACGGGTAACCTGTTCTATTAAGGATCAGTGGCGCTCGCAAAGCTATTGAAATAGGACTCCGATATGCCTCGTGTTATTTTAATCCCGCTTTTCGTGCTATTAATCACGAATAGCACGGTTACCCGTGCTATCACACACTAATAGTAGGCCAGCTTTATAAAAGCTGCACGAGACTACAGTAAGCTAAAGATCATTTACAATGTGGCTACTATGTATAGTGCAGTCACTATCTCTGTATTTCAGGATAAACTCTCTCTTGAACTTTGCTTTAATCGATTGCTCCTCCTGATCTGTTGGAAAAAAACTCTGTCTAATAGGGGTATAGCTTCTGCGCTAAAGAATGACGTTGTCTCCAACTAGAAACTACAACTGTACATTTCCAAGGCTAGAGCTGCATGTTTGCGCTCTTACTCTTACTTAAGCTACCGTGACATTTCACTTTGTCCCGTGCTATTTCACTTAGTTATAGCGATTTTTCCAATACATTTCGAACGGACAGTTTACACGCCGTACTATTAAATAACTTGTAGTACGAATAAGGCGTATTAATGTTGCACTGTTTATATACAGCTCATAGAAGCCTGGTTACACGAGAATAATACTGCTTTTCTCTCGAATATCAACAGTGTTTAATGAATTATAGTTTTGAAGTGGAATACCTAGTGCACATATCTTTTGTTTTTTAGTATTGTAGAAGAATTAACGAGGAAACAAAAGTAGGTGTGGCTTTTGCGTCTTAAAATCCGAACCCCCCAATGCGAACCTCTGGCTACGGGCCTGTTGAGCTTGTGTGTTGAAGGATGTTCACTGCAACCAATAACGTGTATGGACACAATCTACATAAGCTGACTCTGTTTTTCTAAGGCTAGACTATAAACAATTAGCATACATAAACAAACAAATATCCCCAATTTTCAATAGTGTTACTCTTGATGGTGTCTCACTCGCTTCGCTCGCTCGCCATGCAAACATTGACTCACAGTAAAGACGCGGCACTTGAACCAGAGTTGAATAGATTTTATTTGTTGATTAGCTGATAGTAATGCCAAAGCAATTTTTTTTACAGTTAGAAAATAGCACGAAGTTAGCTATAAAGTCTACACTACACATCATAATAGTGATTCAGTCTGCTCTGTTTTTCCAGATGTTGGCTTTTGTTGGAATATAGCTATGTTGAGGTTCACATATATATATATATAGCTAGCATTGAAAATTATTCATTTTACAACATATTGAGAAAAATAACGGCTGATATAGAAATAGCAGCAACAAAATACTACTATTGACAATTAAGAAATGGCTTTTTGAATAAAAAAAACAAAACTGGAATAAACAATAAAGTACTCATGTAAAACTATTACTATACAGTCATTCCTTCTGTTGAATTCCATATGCTGAGTTTGCTATCATTCCTGTTGCTCCATTACTTGATTTGACTCTGTCATACAGTGAAGTATCTTGACATGCCAGTGGAGGTGTCTTCTCTTTCATTTGACTGAACAACAGCAGCAGCAACAGCAATTTCAACAACATTAATTTAATTTATGAAAACAAAACACACACACAAAAGGAGGTCCAGCATGTGAAGAAAGAAAGCATTAGAATGGCTATTGTAAAGTAAGATTTGAATTGCCATTAGACTGCAGTAAAGGCAACATGTATAACTGACACTGTATAAATAAACATTTCTCTTATGATTGGTTATAATTTGAGTTGTAATGTACTAGCTATTGACATTATTTTACCTAGAACTGGTCAAGTAAACAAATTGGTTAAAATGAAAATGGCAGGCATAATAGTGTTGGTCCTCAATACCATTTAAAGGGCAAGCACAACGAAGAATTTTATCTATTTTTTTTTGTTTTGTTATTTTCTGGTAGTTTTTATGTGCAAATATAACCCAGAAAAATTTTTTACTTCCTGTTGTGGGCGGGTATTAGTGGTGATGTAGATAAGAAACAGTTGTCCTTAAGTCATCCTGTCTTGTCTGTCACGTTCTGATGTTGGAGATTACTGACAATTGAATTGAACCTAAACTACGACAATGAAATTGTAGGATAACAACCGTATTGAGCTCAGTAAGCTCAACTTAGCTAATATAAGTGTCCACCTACATGCATGTGTATACTTAGTGTGTACATACATGTTCACTATGGAATATAGACACACAGAATGTCGGATGGTGCTATATGTGGGTGGCTGGGAAGGAACATTCAAATCATGCTACCGGCATAACTTGACATCTTCCTATCCAGCATATCCACGAGATTCAATCATCCTATTTGTGACACTATTAATTTAGGAGTTGGTAATGATTGTATTTGCATAGTGTTTCAGTTTTCATGGTTACATTAGTTAAGCATTAAATTGTAGCCTTTTTAAAAAATCAACTTTTTTTTTCTGCTTCATTTAATAGATGCTCAGCTGCATTGCTGGTGATGGCAACTTTGCCCTGGACTGCTCAATACAGCATACACATTATTGCTAATGTTATGGTCCTCACAATACACCAACAATCACACTAGATGTTGTGTAAAAAGTCTACTATACTAACCATGACGTAGGCGTAGCAGCCGGTCCGGCGCACCGGCGGCCGCCGGACCAATAATTGACCAGATGAGAAAAAAAAAAAGAAAAAAAAAAAAGCTAATAATAAACGTTTATTGACCTGAGACATACCCGTAGCCAGGGGGGGGGGGGTTCGAGGGGTTCGGTCGAACCCCCCTTCAGAGTGACCGGAAGTAAATATTTCCACATATAACTATTGGAATATCATCATCTGTTCAATCGTGCTGAACCAGCGCTTGAATTATCTGCTATTTCTGGCCTAGTGTGAGTCCAAGTGACCTAATAAACATTCATCTCCTTGGATACAAAATTTCGCTGCACGAGTAAAACTTGCTACTTTATATTTTTCTTTATAAAGTGTAACGTAATGCACTTATTAATTAGTAAGAGTAATAGCACCGATAAGCGTGCGATTCAATATTAATAGCACAAGCAACGGAATTTTTTCAACAGATTAGAAAGGGAGCCATCCGGAAGTATCTGAGAAAGTTAAACCTGAAATGCACAGATAATTGTAGCTACACTGCAAATGATAAAAATAAAAATAAAAACAGGCCTACTATTAGCGAGTGATAGCACGGGTAACCTGTGCTATTAGGGATCAGTAGCGCTCGCAAAGCTACTGAAATAGCACTCCGATTTGCCTCGTGTTATTTTAATCACGTTGTTCGTGCTATTAATCCTGAATAGCACGGTTACCCGTTAATAGTAGGCCAGCTTTATAAAAATTGCACGAGACTACAGTAAGCTAAAGATCATTTACAGTGTGGCTACTATGTATAATGCAGTCACTATCTCTATACTTCAGGATAAACTTTCTCTTGAATTTTGCTTTAATAGATGGCTCCTCCTAATCTGTTGAAAAAACTCTGTCTAAAAAGGGTATAGCTTCTGCTCTAAAAAATGACGTCTCCAACTAGAAACTACAACTGTACAATTCCAAGGCTAGAGCTGCATGCTTGTGCACTTACTCTTATTAAGCTACGGTGGCATTTCACTTTGTCCCGTGCTATTTCACTTAGTTATAGCGATTTTTCCAATACAATTTGAACTGGCAGTTTACACGCTGTACTATTAAATAACTTGTAGTGTACGAATAAGGCGTATTAATGATGCACTGTATTGGTTACATGAGAATAATACCGCTTTTCTCTCGAATATCAACAGATTATAGTTTTGAAGTAGAATACCTAGAACAAATTATAAGCTTTAGTGCACTTATCTTTTGTTTTTTAGTATTGTAAAAGAATTAACGAGGAAACAAAAGTAAGTGTGGCTTTTTGCGTCTTAAAATCCGAACCCCCCAATGCGAACCTCTGGCTACGGGCCTGCTGGAATGTTAGAAATTATAATTAATCATGTAATTAAACTCGTTCACAATTTACACTGATGTAGAGTGGCCATAGGGCTAGAGACTACCTCCATGTCTCAAAACACTGGGAGGGGAGGGGGGGCAGGAACCCACACTTGTCTCCAAATTGTAAGATAATAAAGAGTTTTGAAATAATAAATTAACTGAGTAATGAAAAATTATAACTTTTATGCCTTTTCTTGGAGGGGGCCTAATAAATGCTTGCATTTATGTTTACTTTGTCAGCCAACAATACATTATCAATTCTACTATGAGTGCCACTGTACACTCAAAACGTTCCTAGCTCTGTTATGACATATACAGTTTGACCATTATTAGCTTTTTCTGCATAGAGGATAAGGAAAAATTACTTCAGTATCATTAAAAGGCAAGAGGACTTGGTCTTAAATGTACTGTTAAATTTTGGCTTCATTATGGTACTAACATTGTTGGACTTGAAATAAAAAAACTTCAACTTTATGCAAAAAAAATGTAGCTCAGAGTTCTCCCTTAATCAATTATACCTATAATGATAAAGATGTATACCTATAATGATGAAGATGTTTACCGGGGCTATAACTAGCCATTTGTGGTGTAGTGCACCACTAATTGTAACAGTACTACTTGGGACAAGGGACCACTTGCGTTAAAAATTGAAAAATGAGTTATTCATACCATTGTGTAGAGCACTTCTTATGGAGTATTTTGATACCAAGTTTTTAGGCAGGCGCTGCTTGGTTCACTAAATATACGAGCTGCAATCTGACCAACATGAGCACAATTATTTCGAGAAAACTGCGATATGGTGGCCGCACACCGCCTACGCAATTTTTTGTTGATGGTTGCTATGCACGATTACTACTATTGTATACTCACAGGGGCTTCTCCACTACAACACAAGGACAAAGTACCTGCTGAAGGAGCCGCTCACTAATTTTAGAGCGAATCTGGAGGAAATATCAGGAAATATCGCGGCCTAGTTGGCGAGCGAGCGAGACACTTACAGTTAACACAATTGGGATGCTTGTTTATTTGTATCTATGTATGGACGTACGTAAGGCAATTTTGTACTTTGACCCTCGCGTTTTTGTGTTAGTTCGGTTGTCTACCCCGTCCCAAATTGCACTAAAAAGAATCCTCTGGTTTATCGATCAGTACCCGTATCACCTTAGATATTGTATAGATTACCGTTTTGAATTCTTTTGCGGGTGCCGTTAAAACTTGAAAACTTAAGGGACTTCCATTTCTATTCGAGTTAGTGGCGGTAGTAAGTCAATGCTCTCTTTGTCATGGTTATAAACCGTGCGCAACAGTACTTACTTGAAAATACATTGTCCACTAGACTACCGCGAAGGTAAGTCTGTGTAGGTGCATGTCCAGTTGTGTCCAAGCATTGTGTGTTACAACCACTATTTAGCTAAAGAATATCACAATAAAAACTTTTAAATAACGTGTATTGTTTTGTTGTTGTTTTTTCCCCTTCAATTCAAGCAGTTGCAGAGAGTTGTTACTATGGCACTGTCCCTTTACCGTCGAAATAAAAAAAAAACTGGACATTATTTTCAGTAGTTTCAGTGTTAGAAGTCAAAATCATCCATATAAAAATAGTATAGTCTTTAGGCTCGCTCGCCATTTGTGCTCAAGCACATCACTAGTTGCTTTTTCATGGGGAACAACTCATAACTTTTATTATATGAGTCAGAGTGTGATATGAGCAGACTCTTTTTACAGAAAAATAGGACAGAAATTACATCTAACTGTAGTGTACAGTGTAACCCTTTCCATTCTCAGTTAGCATCAGAGAATCTAAAGTCTCTGATCCCAGACTAAACTAACAGAATTACCTGAATAAACTTCGAAAGCAGTGGCAAAGAAGCGCAGCTTAACAAAGACTTCACAATTGTTTCAAGCAGAGAGTAGCTGTAAACATTTTGGTTGAAACCAAGTTACGTAAGGCAGTGCAGCAGGATTCTCCGCGCTCGTTAATTGAAAAATACTGGAGCTGTGAACGCTTTACCTAACTTACGTGATTACTTACTAATAGTTACTATGGCATTGAAGACCCTTTTCCAGACTAATTTCAAAACTTTGCGTCGTTTAAGGGGGATACGGAGTGCCGATATTGGTTGTCAAGAGCCATTGGTAGCCAGAATGCAGTAGTATTAATGCTAAGGAAGCTACTACTACTCGAGGGAAGCTGAGGTAAGAACGTAATGCCATATTTGTTAGCTAAATAGGTAAAAATAGCTCTGGCCTTTCTTTTATGTAGATAAAGAGCTTGTTGTCAACAGTGACTGGTATATTGAAATAGCTCAAATTTGGTACTACAAAAGTCGTAACTGGTCGAATCAACTTATTGTTCGAATCAACTTATTGTTTCTTGAAAAGCAAGCGTTTTCGCAGGAATTTTCTCACACTTCGGAGCTTAAGTATAAATTAGAACCCGTTGCTATATTGTTACTAGGTGTACTAACTTGGTAAGTGTGCACTATTTTTTGCCTTTAGGTATATAAACTGTGCATACTAACCACCCTTGGGGTATTGCTATTTTTGAGTTTTAGT
>WLWI01003763.1_pt1 | contig 12984 bp, 3 predicted proteins | sample 6701501 | NCBI WGS metagenome assembly WLWI01 (sample SAMN12718690, study PRJNA515312) | sponge metagenome | isolation source: marine sponge | host: Mycale hentscheli | place: New Zealand: South Island, Marlborough, Capsize Point | collected 2014-11-01
TAAACAAACTTGATTACTTACCTTTTCCTCCCGATTCTCCTCGGCCTCCGAGTAAGGGCGCCAGGTTAGAAGCGGGCTACTCCCGTCAGTTTACACACTAATACCTAACTGTATTCTAACCACTGTTTACAAAAAGTTTACGAACACAAAGGGTAGCTACACATAAGGGGGGAAATATGTACGGATACAGTTGGGGATCTTTTGTATATAAATCTCTATACATAGCCTCGTATGTCGTTCCAAACTCGTAGATATTGGGTTCGTTCGGACCAGGTCCCGGTAGCTTGACAACGGAACCAGTACCATAAGACTTCACATTAAACCCTTTCTTGCTACAAGTGTACAAAACAGTTCAACTAAATTCTTTATTGCTTTTTTTTTTTTTTTTTAACTATGTAAAAACCTTTACCTAAGAATGTTTTGAGCCTCCATACTTCTGTTTTGGTTAGACGAACAAACCACTGCAACCTTCATGGCCCACGAAACAGAATGAGCAAAAGAATTTATAAGTGGGCTTCTGTTTTATTGTACACAACAAAAAATGACTAATACAGTTCTGAAAGACTCTTCTAGATCCTGAAGTGGTACGAACTATGTTCCACTAAATCAACAGCCACTTCGCAACAGTAACGAGTTAACTTTTCCTCTAGAGTTTGACAAGCGCTAGCGTTCCCTCGTTTTCTTAGGATGAGCCAATTCGGAAGTGTTTAGTTACTGTCTCGTGATTGAACGTGACCCATATTTGACGACCCTTTATCGAATCTTGCCATAATCCACAAAATTAATCGCGTGATGTAAACTTAAACTTTGACCTTGCGCATGTCGCGCGGTGATTTGGTTTGGTAGTTTAGTGTCTCCTCCTGGTCTTTTTTAGTTTTCTTCCAATGTCTATGTCCGTCAGAAAATGCGTTGACTACTCGTCATCTGTAGTAAAATTGTTAGAGGTATGTGCAAAAAAGAAAAAGAAAAAAAGAAGAGATAGAAATTTTTGTATTTAGAGTCGTTTGTGGCAACGGGATGAAAGAGATAGGCCAGCAATTCAGGCGGACTCGAGCTATTTTGGAGAAGTAAGCAGCTTATTTTATTGATATTCTATTTATTCAGAGTTTACTACATTTTACAGCTTCTTCCACCTATTGGATGGATTGATAATCCAGTTAGTGCAGTAACAACGAAGTTTATTCGAGCTTCTTCTAACAAGACCAGATGCCCTATATTTTGTACATCGGTATGGTTAATAATTCTTTTTTTATGGCACTATCACTGGTAATATGTGTGTTAGTGGGTTCCTGATGGCCGTCGCCTGGTGACTGGTGCACACAGTGGGGAATTCACTCTATGGAATGCTGTAACCTTCACCTTTGAGTCGATATTGCAGGTAAAACGAGTTATCCACTTCAGTATTATTATGCATGACTAGTTAGATGGGGCACTTTGTTGCTACAGTTTTTGCATTGTGTGAAATGTATGAGTATGCAATTGTGAGCAAAACAACAATAAAAACTTATTTGGTAGGGTGGATAGGAATCGATGAAGACAGTTTTACAGGTTAAACAAAGCCATGACTGGTACAATAATTATGATACCAAAATTAACATGCTGTACTCCACATCTTATGGATAAATGATATATCGTCATTATAATGAAAGAATTATACTTCATTATGGTAACAGGGTTTCCATATTGCTATGGTGAATTTTACTTTTTTTTGTTTGTTTTTTTTGCTTGCTACATGTGATTGAATATATAGTGTGGATTTGTACAAATAGTTTAATATACAATAGCATGTGGCTGCTTTGCTGGACTAGCTCTGATTGGGGGTAAAGAAGGGGTGATGAATGGGTATGTGTAAGGAAGGAAAGCTTTCCTACTTAAGTCCACTGATTGTTATTTCCTCTCCTTTCTTTAATTATAGGGTCATGATTGTCCAGTTCGCAGCATGCAGTGGAGTCACAACGGTGTGTGGATGGTTACCACGGACGACCGGGGCTTTGTCAAGTACTGGCAGTGCAATTTCAACAATGTGCACACATTCCAGGCTCACTCAGACCCCGTGAAATGCTGCAGGTTGGGAATACTAGTGGTAGAGGCTCTTCCAGCTTTGGCAATGCTTCTGGATGATGCTGTCACATTGCTGTTCAAGTTTTTTGGCATATTTATACATCACAATAATATTGTTACAGATATTTGTCCGGGAATTCACAATAAATTGATTCACGATAGATTGGTGGAGAGGTTGGGCTTAGACATGGTTTAGTCTGCATGTTAACTAAGCTATAATAAGTGGTGTTGGTGCTTCAACCAAGATGTGTGTAAAATACTCCAACTGATTCTCCCCCCCCCCCCCCCCTCCCGGCTGAATCAAGATTGTAGCAGTATTATTGTGGTCTATTCAACTACCAATCCTACCAATGCCCACTTCAAGTTCAAGTAATGAAGCTTTGGTGACAGTTTTTGTTTTGCACACTTTCTTTTATCCAATAGTACTATTGTATTTTGTTCATAATACCATAGCCGAGTTATTTTTCAATACAGAAAGTGTGGTACATGTATTATTTTGAAATACCACAGCAGTGGAAAAAAGTGATCTGATTGGTTAGGCTATGTTACGGTGAAATTCCAGGGCAATGCTATTTAGCAACAGAAAGAAACAAAAATAATGGCAGAATCAGAGTGGGATGATTTCTTTGACGAAAATATAATACTAACTTCAGAAACAAATTATTTTTGGCTATAGTATTAACATATTAGATGCATTCTCTGTCTTTCACAGGCTTTTTTTAATCAATACAGAATTAAAATATTTAGTTGCCACTGGAAATCAAACCCAGCACAAGCGCTCTGCCACTGAGCTATGACAACTAGCCGGCAAACAAACACTCCAATTCTGTATTAATACTGTTAAGGGGTACTGCTATGCTACAGTCTCACTCAATAGACCAACGAAAATTATCTTTTTTCAAAGATTCTTTTTATCCGTTGGAATTTTTTTACTCCACTAATATATCACTTCACAATTTCTTTCTCAGCCTTCTTTTACTCATTAGATGTATTCTAACTATTATGCGACCAAATATTTTTAATTCTGTATTGTTTAAAAAAGCCTGTGAAAGAGAGAGAATACATCTAATGAGTAAAAGAAGGCTGAGAAAGAAATTGTTAAGATTATGATATAATGCACTTGTGCGGCGAGAATATTCACTCTGCTTTGCCTCGTGTACTTTTTCCCGCGCCACTCGTGCTATTAATCCTGAATACCACAGTTTTTTAATGCTATTATATCTCCTAGCGTCTGTTTTTACTGCCAAAGTTTTATTTGACTTTGTGTCAAGGTCCTCATATATATATATATTTTTTTTGCTAAATTGATAAATCAGTGAAAACATAATTTAAACAGATCTATCTCAAAATAATGTTGGTGTAAGTTAATCTAAATTTTGGTCTGTAAAGTTGGAGATACGACTACTGTTTTTGTTTAGCCGATGTGTGGTTTTTGTTGCATATGCAATACATGTCTTAGTCACCATTTACTGGGACGGTTAGAGCATTTACAAGACATACACAAAGCTGGGAATGCTAGTATACATACAAATACATGTATAATGGGACATTGTTGCCAGTTACAGGAAGCAAGCAGAATGATCAAATTTGGCGCTGTTGAAAACAATTTAGATCTAGTAAGTAGTTTTCTCAAAATAATAACAAACATTGCAATTTTTGACTTTCAATACCACATACGATTTTTTTTAATCTGTTGAAGTCACGAACATCTTGTATCAAATCAGATTCACCTCGTATTACATAAGGTTAGTTACAAAATCTTGACTTTTATTTCTGTCTTCAAGAGTCAGCAGATTAGTAGTCTGCTGTCAATGCCACACCCACCTTTAGAATAGGTTTTTACCTACCTTGCATTAAAAGGGGCTCTTGTTTCAGGACCTGTAGCACTGGACTGACTACTGGTATTGAAGGTTGTGAACATGCAGAGAGATTATTGCTTATACAATACTTTTAAATTGAAGTACAACAATTATAAGTGACAACGGAAATAACAAAAATGATAAAATTAAAAAAAAAATTAAAGAAACTTTAAAAAAAATTTCTATGACTGAAAACTGTAAAAAAATCAACAGCAACGTAGGGGTGGATGCTTAATACAGGTACTGTTTGTCATCTTTAACGTGTATTAAATTACTGTTTATGCTTGTAGTTTTTCTCCCATGGACTCCAAGTTGGCGACCTGTTCAGATGACGGGACCATCCGCACATTTGACTTCATTCAATGTTCAGAAGAGTTCATTCTTAGAGGTACATGCCAGCTTTCTGGTCAGCAACATTAGTAAAAAAACAGGATCATGTGACAATCTTGAGTCATGTGATAGAAATGTTGCAATTTTGTCAACGTTGTTGATGTGACATTAGTCACATGACATTTAGCCAGTCATTTGACTTCCACTCAGTCACATGACATTGGTTAGTCAGTCACATGACATTTTAGTCTGTCACATGTCTTTTAGGGAGTCACGTGACATTAGGTTAGTCAGTTATGTGCCATCTGCATCTGATCAGTCACATGACATTTAGGCAGTCAGTGATTTAGTCATGTGACATTCAGTCAGGCACGTGAAATTTAGTTAGCATGTGACAGTCAGTGCTTGCTTTTGTCAATTGGTTTGTACTAAAGTAAAGTCACTGGGTCCTATTGCACTTTTTCCCTAGGTCATGGATCAGATGTGAAGTGGGTAGATTGGCATCCAAGGAAGAACCTGCTTGCCTCTGGTAGCAAGGATTACCAGCAGCCAGTGAAGTTATGGGATGCCAAAAATGGCATTGGCATATCAACTCTGTAAGTGCTGGTGATAAATAGAAGATGGTAATAGGGATTCAAGATTATTGTGTGGTATATAATTTGAAAGGATATGGTATGAGTGTGATCTAACTGTAATGGATATCATGCACTGACTCTCTGACTCACATAGTGTACACATTGTATAAATGACTTTGAATTTTTTTTAAAATAACGTAAAAAAGGCCTTGCATATAAGCAGCAGTTGACTTTTCTTTAATACGTCTTGATTTAAGTCTCAAAATAATGCAACAGCGACACACAGCATGCCTTCCAGAACAGATGAGGGTTCCACTACCACATGACTGTGGGCATGGCTCTTTAGGCAGTATTTACATGTGTCTCTTGAAAGGATTTATGCTTAACTTTGAAGGTACAGTTTTTTTTAGATCTGCTGTTGGATGACTTGCAGACAGACACACAGACCAGAATGAGTTTTGTATTCCTCTGCTCTTGCTCACGTGTGCTGAGGATTAATCTATCCACATACGTATGAAGGCCACCTAGGTTGAGAATGCTGTTACATTGTTCAAACTTATAAGGAGGTCTGATAGTGCTACCAACCTCTTAATGAAAAATTGCATGTTTTGCTAATTTGTATGAGGTACATAGAATTTAGTTGTGAAATGCTATTTATATTGTGTATGGCTGTAATAATGTGTGGGGAGACATGAATTAACAGTTCAATATTCGCTATGACAATTAAAAATTACGCTACGACTGATGCGAATCGTAGTACATGATGAGTAGGGAATATCAGCTGTATTTGGTCTCCATGATATCCTGATTGTTGTGTGAACACAGACATGCCCACAAGGCAGCAGTGCATTGTGTCAGGTGGAACCAGAATGGAAATTGGCTTCTTTCCAGTTCCAAAGACGGCCTGATCAAGATTTTTGATATTCGCATGATGCAAGAGTTGTACAGTTTGAAAGGACACAAGAAGGAAGTAACAAGTAAGGAGTAGTGTGACATTCAGTCATTCATGGCTGAAATGATTATAATAGAGCAAATTTTCTTGTTCTAACAGCCAATATTATTAACCCTCTGCGCGCATACGCGAGAGGGTTATAGTAGTCATCCTGTCTGTCTGTCTGTCATGCTCTGATTTTGGAGATTACTGACAATTAACAGTTGATTTAGGTATGAACTTACTCAGGACGAAGATTTAAGACCTTTTATTGTGCTACTTTTTTTAATTTCAGGCTAATCGTTGAGAAAACACGAAGCTTTCAACTCCGTGTAGGTACCAGCTTTTATGGGCAACGCCCCCTAGCATTTCATCATTATCATGTGAGCAAATAATTTCTTGCAGCCAGCGGTGTAGTTCGCTTTATGCTCAGGGAAGTTAACGGAGTTGGAAGGAGTGAAATTTCGCGTTGAAAATGTATACCGGTGAGTGTTTTTGGCTAGTTTAGCTTCTTCTCTTATGAAGACAGCGTTTCCATTCCATGTACCATTTTCATTGGTCGAGCTATTTTGATACCTCATTAAAATAGCTAACAGATTGCTTGTTCTTTTGCAAGGAGATTATAATAATAGCTAGGTAGTGTTTCATAGCGCTGAGGGTTCACACCTTTGGTGCTTCATGTTAATTATAACTTAACCCAACGTTTTGACTTCTTGCCAAAGTCCTCTTCGGGGGTCAACTGGACTTCGGCAAGAAGTCGAAACGTTGGGTTAAGTTTTAAAGTGTTATGTGTGTGTGCATGTGCATTTATGGTGATCATGTTGCGGGTATAGTGGCTGCTTGGCATCCCGTCCACGAGACGTTGTTCGCAAGTGGCGGTTCAGATGGAGCGATTCTCTTCTGGCTCATTGGGTAAGGTGTGGAATGACATATGGTACCGTGTCAACAGCCACATGGTAACATTTATGTATGTGTATGTATGTACACATGCGTACCTTTGTGTCTGCAGTAATGAGCGTGAAGTTGGTGGCATGGAGACAGCCCATGAGGGTCCTGTGTGGTCGTTGTCATGGCATCCTTTAGGTCACATGTTGGCATCTGGCTCTAATGATTGCACCAGGTAATGTAGTTAGAATGGTTGGGAGACTGGAATAGGTTAGTGAACTAATGGGGAGGTGGGGACTATTTGGAGTCAATACACACTTGCAAAGATATGCCTCAATCTTAGCGATTGTAGATGTAAAATTCTGGGAGGAGAGGGGAGAAAGAGAATTACCAAATAGAGCAATACATTTAACAATTTAATCACTTTATAGTTATAAAGTGATTGAATTGTTAGTCATTGCTATATATGGTATTTTCTTCTTCCCCCCTCCCCCACTGATGGTGCACTTGTAGTTCTGTGGTAAGAGAACACAATGATTATTTGTGTATATGTGACCTGGTACTTTGTTGAAATTATGTGAACGTTTTTATTTCAAGTTCATAAAAGTTTTCTTGAGGAACTTTGCATTTTGTATTTCGTGCCAAGTGTTGCAGCATTTAAATTGCAAGATTTTTATTTTTAAAGTTATTAAAAGGACATAGGTTTGATGAGTTCTTGTAAACACAGTTTTTTTGTTTGTTTTTTCTATGTTCAGCAAGTACAAATTGTGTTGTATATTTTTCTAGAAGTCCTGAAAGAATTGGGGAAGAAGGGGGGGTGGGGTTAAATGACATTTCTTTTTCTCAACTGCAGTTGAGTTCTTAAGCTCCAAGTAGTTGCTGTTATTTTGAATCTGTAATATTATTGGCTTCAAAACCTGACATCACCTTTAAAGTGAAACAGATTTTCTATCATTTGTGGTATTTGACTAGTTGTTGCAATCGTGTTTTTTGTTTGTTTGTTTTCAGCAAATTTTGGACTCGAAATAAGCCAGGAGATGAAATGGACAAATATAATAGCATTGTACATAACCTAGTCATCAGTGAAGAAGATATGGAGGGTAAGTATTTATTTGTACTTATCATATAGTTTTTTATTAGGGACCGGGGTAATTACATCCATTCACAGGTGGACATGGAATATTTGGCATGGCTCTTTACAAAACAAATTTTGCCATCAGAAATTCCTATATTAACTTGCTATATCCTAACTTTTCCTAAAGAAAACTTCGTGTGATATCTGGCATTGTTGAATCAGTAATATTTGAATTATTAACCGACTTTCTTCAAATAGTGCCAAACTGTTACAAATCACTAGTTCAGCACTCTAGTACCACTCACTGGTAAAGGTGTCATTTCAGCAAACCTAGTTCTGTTTAGTTAAGGAATCGCAGTATAGAGAGTCTAGGCTGTTACAGAGTATCTCTTGAATGCAGGTAAAGGATCAGTTTTATTTTTCTGCAAAATTAAACTATTGCTATCTTGAATATCTGGTAATGAAGCTGCACACATTTTATGATATTGTAACTGCATTATCCCATGAAACGTTTCTCCATACAGATAACTATCCTACCATGTCAACAAAGAAATCGTCCGCCATAACTCTCCCACCTCCATCATTTCAGAAGAATTTCTCATCATCCAGCTGGTCTGGAGGCGAGCAGCAGCAACAGAATATGAGGTCTATTCCCGGTCTCTCTCAGGTTAACACAGAGATACCTGTCCTTGGAGCAGACATTATTGCGGCAACGTTTGGTGGTGATAATGTCAAGAAGACAATTCAAGCACCTCCGCCACCTGGTCAGGTAATTCCAAAAGGTTCTGCCATCCCTTCAATGGCGCAGGCATCATTTCAGTCCCCAACTAGTACTGGCCCTCCTAATGGCCCACCTAATGGCCCACCACCACCACCTTCAAGTATGGGTATGGGTGAGATGGGGCCACCACCAAACATGAACAATCAGTTTCCTGGACCACATGGCTGGCCTCAGAGGCCGAGAGGTCCAGATTTCCCTCCAATGACTCCTCCAGGTAATTTCGGACACCGTCCGTCTCCATACAGTTGGCAAAGGCCCAATTTTGCGCCTCCTAATCAACAGGGTCCTCCTCATCATGGAGGACTAGATCAGCATCTTGGACCGCCAGACATGAGTCATGTACCTCCTCCACACCAGCATCGTGGACCTCCACCAGATCATTTCCACAGACCTCCTTTCCGTGGGCCCCCTCCAGACCATTTCCATGGGCCCCCTCCTGATCATCATCGTGGACCCCGTGGAGTTCCTCCTGATCAGCACCATGGACCCCCTCCTGACCGGCATCAAGGACCTCCTGATCAGCTCCATGGACCCCCTCCCGACCAGCATCAAGGACCTCCTGATCAGCACCATGGACCCGCTTCCAGACCTCCTTTGGACCAACTTCCAGGGTCCATTCCGGATCAACATCGAGGGCCTTTTATAGCAAATCTTCAGGATCAGCATCGAAGAACCCCTTCAGACCAACATCGTGGGCCTCCAGAACATCGCCGTAGGCCTTCAGACGAGCACCATGGGGCACCAGAACATCACCGTAGGCCTTCAGACGAGCGTCATGGGCCCCCAGACCAGCACCGTGGGCCTCCAGATCAACAACTTGGCCCTCCAGACCAGCACCGTGGACCTCCTGATCAGCTTCCCGGGCCTCCTGATCAGCAACGTGGGCCTCCAGATCAACAACTTGGCCCTCCAGACCAGCAGCGTAGACCACCAGACCAGCAGCGTGGGCCTCCAGATTCTCGTCGGGGACCACCAGATCAGCAGCGTGGACCTCCAGATTCTCGTCGGGGACCACCAGACCAGCAGCGTGGACATCCAGATCCTCGTCGGGGACCTCCAGACAAACAACTTGGGCCCCCAGGTCAGCATCGTAGGCCTTCTGATCAACATCATGGACCATCAGACCAGCACCATGGACCTCCTGATCAGCAGCGTGGGCCGCCAAATTTGCTCCGTGGACCTTCAGACCAACAACATGAACCTCCAGATCCTCGTCGGGGACCTCCAGACCAACATCATGGACCTCCAGACCAGCTTCATGGACCTCCAGATCCTCGTCGGGGACCTCCAGACCAGCAGCGTGGACCTCTAGATCCTCATCGTGGACTTCCAGATCCTCATCGTGGACTTCCAGATCCTCATCGTGGACCTCCAGACCAGCAGCGTGGACCTCCAGATCAGTACCGTGGACCTCCAGATCAACATCGTGGACCTCCAGACCAGCAGCGTGGACCTCCAGATCCTCGTCAGGGACCTCCAGATCCTCGTCGGGGACCTCCAGATCCTCGTCGGGGACCTCCAGATCAGCACTGTGGACCTATAGACCAGCAGCGTGGACCTCTAGATCAGCAGCGTGGACCTCCAGATCCTCGTCGGGGACCTCCAGATCTGCACCGTGGACCTCCAGACCAGCAGCGTGGACCTCTAGATCAGCAGCGTGGACCTCCAGATCCTCGTCGGGGACCTCCAGACCAGCAGCGTGGACCTCTAGATCAGCAGCGTGGACCTCCAGATCCTCGTCGGGGACCTCCAGATCAGCACCGTGGACCTCCAGACCAGCAGCGTGGACCTCTAGATCAGCAGCATGGACCTCCAGATCCTCGTCGGGGACCTCCAGACCAGCATCGTGGACCTCCAGATCCTCGTCGGGGACCTCCAGACCAGCTTCGTGAACCTCCAGACCAGCACCATGGGCCTCTTGACCAGAAACATGAACCACCTGATCAGCATCGTGGTCCCCATGACCCGCGCCATGGGCCCAACGATCAGCATCATGGTCCTCCAGATCAATTTCGTGGTCCTCCAGATCACTTTCACGGCTCTCCAGATCAGTTTCATGGTCCTCTAGATCACCATCGTGGTCTTTCAGATCAGTTCCATGGGCCTCCAAGTCAGTTTAAAGGTCCACCAGATCAGTTTCGTGACCAGCGTCGTGGTCCTTCAGATCAACTTCATGATCCTACGGATCAGCGTTGTGGTCCTCCAGATCAGCGACATGGACCTCCAGATCAGTTTCTAGGTCTTCCAGATCAGCAGCATGGACCTTTAGATCAGCTTCGTGGGCCTCCAGGTGGACCTCCAGACCATCAGCATGGACCTCCAGATCAGAATCATGGACCTCCAGATCCTCGTCGGGGACCTCCAGATCAGCATCGTGGGCCTCCAGACCAGCATCGTGGCCCTCCAGATCAGCACCGTGGCCCTCCAGATCAGCAGCGTGGACATCCAGATCATGGACCTCTAGACCAGCATCATGGGCCTCCAGATCAGCTTCGTGGGCCTCCAGATTATCATGGCCCTCCAGATCAGCATCGTGTACCTTCAGATCAGCTTCGTGGACCTCCAGATCAGCACCGTGGACCACCAGATCAGCATCGCAAACCTTCAGATCAGTTTCGTGGACCTTCAGATCAGCTTCGTGGATCTTCAGATCAGCTCCGTGGACCACCAGATCAGCATCGCAAACCTTCAGATCAGTTTCGTGGACCTTCAGATCAGTTTCGTGGACCTTCAGATAAGCTTCGTGGACCTTCAGATAAGCTTCATGGACCTTCAGATAAGCTTCGTGGACCTCCAGATCAGCATCTTGGACCTCCAGTTTCAGATCAGCAGCATGTGAGTATGGATCATCATGGACAAAGACCCCCTCTTCTTGAAACTCCAGGTCAGTTTGGTGGAGACCCAGTACCTCGCAGATCTCGTGATGATCACCATCTCTCACACCAAAGCCAAGACCAAGAGATACCTGGACCTCGTTATGGTGAGCATGATCCTTTCTGAACCCGAATTAAAAAAAAAAAAAAAGTGAGCCAAATTTATATTTTGCATGTATGTTAGCTTTAGACTTCACATATTGATCGAAATATCTTCTAATATATTGTAGTTCATTCTGGCCTCTAAGATCGGTTACAGAGAAATGAGAGTGTGTGGACAAGCTGTGCACACAGTATTAAGTTTTTGTGCACTGTCAGATGAGCTTATTGATGTTAATATAGGGAGTTAAGGTTAATAGTGAGATTTATATTGCTAACGGGATTCTAAGCTACCTGAGTGGGGATTGAACAAGAATTAAGTAATTTTTAATTTTCTAAATTTGAGCTTACTAAATCAGTACCAGCCTAATAAGCACCCTCCCACCACAGAGTCTGAATTGGTTTGGACTATATGATTGCAGTACATTTACAATTTTTCCTGTGAATGGATGTAATGCTGCACACTATGAAAGAAATGAATTAGGTTTAGGGTAAACAGGACAGGGGCGAAGGACCAGCCAACTTGAACGCAACTAAGCTCAGCAGGGGCCCCCAACAACAAAGCTATGGCAGGGCAGCTACAATGGAGCTACCTGATACAGAAGAAGGGCAAATTATGATTTGACAGACTGTCCAACTTCATGTGGCAACTACTAATAATGCGCACAGAACTGAGAATATGAATTACATAGGTCTGCTTTTATAGGAATATAATGCAACTATGGTGATTATAGAATATATTCAATGAATCAAGAATTACAAAGCTTACTGTAGTTCTAGTGAGTTCTAATGGAAGATCTAATTGTAGATAAGTGTAATTGTTGCTATGTGCCGTTGCTCAGGAGCAGAGTTATTAGAACTTGAACATCATGTATATATAATTGTTTATTGGTCTGATTATTTAGAGTGATCTTTGTAGTGAGATCAGATATGATGTGTATTTCTGGTAGTGTGACTGAATGTAGACTCTGTTGCTCTAACAGCTGGACTATACATTGGTTGCAAGCCACGAGTTCGTACAAAGAGTTGATAAAAAATTGCATCCTTTCAGCTTACATCCTTGTGTCTTGCTTATTCATCGTCATTTCTTCAGACTTTTAACTGTTATGCACACACTCACACATACATATAGGTGATCCTCGAATCAGGGATAGAGACCAGGAAAGGCATAGAGGCAACTCTAGAGATGTTATCCGGAGAGATAGTAGAGACCGATCAAAGAGAGACCGCAGCCCACTGAAGAGAAGTGCCGATAAGGACACTAAGGACCCACCACCACAAAAGAAGCCAAAAACATCTAAAAAGGAGAGAGAGAAAATGAAGGATAAGCCTAAGGAAGCCAAGGACAGCAAAAAGAAGAATGTGAAGTCCAAGAGTAAAAGTCCAAGCAAAGAAGAAGCCAAGTAGTTTACTGGCAACTTACTTTAATGCAATGGCAATTTCTATGTGTACATTATGCAAACTCTCACTCCACTCTTTTCAATCTCTGTTTCTGTTTGATCTCCTGAATGTCTT
>WLWI01003765.1_pt1 | contig 12983 bp, 10 predicted proteins | sample 6701501 | NCBI WGS metagenome assembly WLWI01 (sample SAMN12718690, study PRJNA515312) | sponge metagenome | isolation source: marine sponge | host: Mycale hentscheli | place: New Zealand: South Island, Marlborough, Capsize Point | collected 2014-11-01
AATTTCAGCAGCTTTTACTAACAATAGGAGCAAGATTGCTATGTACCTATCTACAGAAAACAATAATATTAGCGGAGGATAGCAACAATAGCAACTAATGTGATAGTCTGACAGGTTAAAGTGATAATGGATTCAAATTTCACAACAGTGAACGAGTTATGGTGGAGTGTGAGGGGTGCATTCCAGTATTGGCAGTTTAGGAAGTGGGTGTGGCTGAAAACAAAGGAAACACACACAAAACCAGAGTTGTGGACCAGAGCAGTTGAAGACCAATAAGCTGCTGTGATTAAAGCAGAGGTAGAGACAGGGAAGTGGGACTTGCAAGTACATAAACTATCCAAGTCTTGAAAACAAATCTAGATTAGCTATTGCTTCCTGAAATATAGTCACAAAATTAGATAGCAAACTAAACTGGTCAAATAATATGCACGCCAAATTCTTGCCTAGACCCGTGTTAGAAACAACCAACTAATGAATTACCATAGCTACTAAACTGTACTGACACTCATCTGTTTGTCATACTCCAGACCACGTGCTCCACTGATTAAATGTCGTCTCCACGAAGAAAAAAACAATTTTACACATGCACGTATTTATAAATAATTAGCCCGTCAACATTTGTCAACTAATGCTTAACAAATACTGAACTACTACACTTCAATAGTAGAGATTACTAGAATATCCTATAATAGTCTCTCAAGCAGTACATGTACAAATTACTTACTCGGCCTTTTTCTTCACAGTTAGTAACCATGACTATGTATTCTACTTTTTGCTCCCAAATCATCCGCCAGAAGTCACAGACTGATGCTGGCACTGGTCCTAATAGCAAAATAAACGTGACAAACACTTACATGGCATGTATGCATCCAGGACTAATCTGAGAAAACCAACCTTGGGCTGCAATGAAACAGTTCTTCTTTCTATAGCCCTACAAATCCACATTAATAAAAATAACCGAGTCATTACATTGCCCCGCCCCTCCTTCACACTTTCAAAAGTCTCTCACATCTATATAATTAGCATTGATGTAATCAGAGTTGGGTTCATCCGGAATGGCCTCCAGTGTAACTCTTGAGTGATCATCTAGAGAAGTAAAACATAGAGATCAGCATTGTTCTCCCAATACTATGGAATTGGCTACACATTCACAGTCTCACTTAGAACAACCAAATGTTTACAGTCACAAATTACAGAAATTTTCTAATTAATAATAAAAAATAAATAAAAATTAATATTAAGAATTCACACAAATTAAAATGAAACATATTGGACAATAAGTATACTAATACAATAAGTATACTAATACAATAAGTATACTAATACAATAAGTATACTAATATAATAAGTATACTAATACAATAAGTATACCAATACAATAAGTATACTAATACAATAAGTATACTAATATAATAAGTATACCAATACAATACGTAAATCTCTTGAAATGTTGAGGAAGCAACTCTTACACGCTGTGATGTTGGCATAGCGATTCTTTTGGATGTTGTTGGGATTTCTTGTATTATTAGAAGATGGACTATGAGTTGGCTCAACTTCCTAAAAAAAAACAACCAATTAATTAACAAAAACTGATAGAAAATGCAGTAATATTACTTTGTATTCATCTGTGAACAGTTCATTATCCTCTCCATGGTGCTGCTTTACATACTTGCCAAAAGCTTCAATAGGAACTGGATCATGAGATACAGCAGCGGTAGATGCTACATTGTACGATAGGACATGTGAATAAAAGGCATTCATCTGAAATATACTTGGATATTACTTTCTTCCTCTGTTTCTGCACCATGGTTTTTAATGAAGGAAGCTTGAACCAACTCTACATTGTTAGTGGTCTCAGGATCTTCTAAACTTCGTTTGGAATACTTAAAACCACCGCGTCGATACCTAATGTAATTAACTTATTAATTATAATTGATAGAAATATTGCAAATACTACTGACCACCAAATGAAGATTAATATGACAACAGCAACAATAACTGCTACTATAATAATAGCAAAAATTGACCCAACTGCAGCAGCAACAGGAGCTGTAACAATTATTAGAATATACCATAAAAATTTATTTCTAAACTTAATGTTGAAAAGAACTCACAAGGTGGCGGCGTTTTAATTACAAATGGCTCTGAGAATACCCGAAAAGGCTAAAATGAAGTGTACTAATTATATAAAATGTCATCACCCAATAAAAATCTTACTTGATCATCATCCGCTTCATTTCTAATGTCATATCTAGTGAAGAAGTTATACTGTGTTCCAGCTTTTAGTGGTACATTTTTGTATTCAACTGGAGTACCACTGAAAACCACACGGTAAACTTGATTATTTCCTATGAGTATCTCCCTTGGAACTCTACCAGCAGAAATGTCATTCTCTCCCCAAGCAGCTGTGATGTAGTAGACAGCACCTGGTGCATATGGCAGTGCATTATCATAAGTACTAAGTCCACTGAGCGATCCTTCCACCACCACAACTGTACAGAATCTACAAAAATGAAATCTTTTCATCAAAATGTAAATTATAACAAAACATCAGCACTTACATGACCACACCAGTATTTATCTGTCTTGGGTCTGGAATTAGATATGTTACTTGTGTTCTAGTGTGTGGTTGACTCGTTGCTACTCCAGTTTCCAGAGTGGGCATATTTCCTGTATCGCTGAGAGTCCTTCTTATTATCTCCTCCCTAATTTCACCATCATTATTTCCCACCATTGCTCTAACAATAATGGTATAATTTCTGAAAGGTGGAAGGTTCGATATTTTTTGCGATGTAGGTGATGACGACGACGACGATATGAAAACTCTTGAGTAAGTGTCATCCACTACAATAGTTCCAGTTTGTACAACATTTCGTTGTCTATAATACAAATTATATCCAGTAATATTCCCATAAGGACAAAGAGGAGCTTCCCAAAATACGTCTATGGACGAACTAGTAGTAGTTGCACTGAGACTTCTAACAGAATCTGGGACTATATGCGAATAAAAATATTTAATGTCATTACATACACTTGAATTACACACAAAACACATCAATAAAAAATTATTAACTATAGGATGCAAAAACCCACAAAAAAATTAAAAAAACTCCAACAAAAAACAACAACGCTTACTCATCCCTTATAAGCAATAGCTCCACAAGGTTACCTAACTCATAATTCTCAATCTGAGACTAATCTAGACGGCATGCTCACAAAAATATGGGCTGCCCTCAACTGATTGCGGGTCTATCACTAAAAGCTGTGTTACCTGACTTTAAGTACTTGAACAAAAAGGCTCAACTAAAGATAAAAAATGTAAAGAAGCAAGATACTTGTGGCACTGGAACTTCAGATACAGTAAGTACCATTCGTTTTCGCAGCTATAAAGGAACAATGTCATTTTCAACCGTACATATTATCCTTGACTGTTTAGACCAAACAACCACAACACACACACACAAAGGTCACGCTTTCCAATTTACTACTATTCTCCATCAAAGAAAGCTCCTACATTGCGGGTTTAATGCTAAATCTGATTTGCATTCATCAAGCTGGGCAACTAAAATTCCGCCTGCATGGCATACTACTCTAGCCACAATTCATGAATCTTTTGCCAGCTACAGTTGGATCTCTACCAGTAAAAACCTCAGCCTGATTGCTCTAACATCAGGAACTGTTTTATGGCCAATAAAATTGTACTATAGTAAGAAGAAATGCTTATCTGTCTTTCCAAACATAATATAGTTAAAATACTAAGTTACACTTATAGCCATGTGGTTTTATAAGTACTGTTGATAAAGTTATAAATTTTCTGTGTTAAGAGTGAAATGATAATTTGGATTGGAAATAGTCTGTGACAAACTGTACTCAGCAGTACTATATTGTGCCATGATAAGATTGAACCTGGATACAATAGCTAATTAATAATTACTTTTGTTAACGTAGCAATCCAAAAGTTAGTTTGTCATGCATTGATGTCCCATTTATGTCATATATAGAATAGTTATAATACCTCCTTCTGGAGTAGTGAAGTTCCTAGGAGAAGAAAACTCTCCGGGTCCTACATTAGTTGATGCCTGAACTCGAAACTGATATAAAGTAAATGGTGCTACAAAAAACAAAAGCAATAACAATTGTTATAACATAATCGTACAAAGGTAAGAGATCTAGCCCAGCAATGAAATTTACAAAATATGATCAAAAATTTAAAAAGAATGTGCCATTATACTTAGTGCCTCCCCGAATACAAAAAAAAAATTACTAGCCAACCTAGTCCTATACAAAAAAAAATCACTAGCAAACCCTAGTCCCTATTTTACTAATTGGCAAGAAAAAGAAAAGCACTTTTGTAAGGAATCATCCAGAACAGGATGGAAAATATAAATTCCATATCATAAAGTAAAATAAATTCCATATGTTGAGATCCAATAGTGACTTACTCACCAATAACAGTAACAAAAATAATTACACAGTAGTAATAATAAAATGAAAATAAAGTTATAATTAATTTCAGTAAAGTATTGGGAGAATGTTTAATTCTTTACCTGTGTTATTTATATTCAAGGACGTTTGTGAAGCATCTACAGCAATACTCCTATTAGGACCTCCTGGAATACAGCTTTTAGGTATTGATATGGCTGTTTGCCTCTTCCTTCTCGATGTAGAACTTGTGGTAGGAGTAAGGACAGCCAGTTCTACATTATAACTTATGATCTCACCATTAGGCATAGGAGGAGGATCCCATCTTAGAGTGACAGAAGTTGCGGTGATATCACTTGAGGGAATTTCAGGGGGTATGGGTACTGGTCCAGGTTCTTCATAAAGTGAACATATTAGTAGTCACACCCAATACACATATGAATATAATAGTATGTAGCTCACCATCAGGAGGTGTTCCAACTTCCATAGGTTTACTAGAGGGACCAGGACCAATTCTAGTAGATGCAGTTACGGTTACATTGTACACAGTGAAGGGCACAAGATCTTCTACCGATATGCTTAGGTTACTTGTTCTCTGTGTTACATTAGGTTGATTTGCTGTAACATTGGGTATAAAAACCACTGTATATTCTGTTATGATTCCATTTTGAAGTATTAATGAAACTTCACTCCACTGCACAAAGACAGATCTTATGGTCAGTACAGAAACATTGGTGATTGTAGGAGAACCATTTGGAACTGAAAAGAGAATCAATACATAAATATATTGGTATGTGGTTCATAGACAGCTTTACTCACCACTTTCAAAGGTTTGCACAGTGACAATATCACTAAAATTACTAGATCCTTCAGTATTGATGGCACGTACTTCAATGGAATAATTAACAAACTCTTCAAGATCTCTCAATGTCACAGATAGTTGAGCAGCTGAGACATTAGCAACTATGGGCCCAATGCTTCCATTAAATGTTTGTAATGGTGTGTACATTACTTCATACATATTGATGATTCCATTCCGCTCTATTGGAGGAACTTCCTCCCAGAAGACGACTATGATAGTGGATGAATTAACTTCAGCACTTACATTGACTGGGGGACTAGAAGGATCTGTACAATGATAAGATAAATAATAATTAAAGGTGCACTCAAACCAACTATAGTGACAGTGAGAACGCCAAGGTAGCTAATCGGACTCATTGACGTCTTCATGCAGTAAGTCAAGCTGAAATGAATATCCTACAGTTAACCAGATATTTACCCTAATAAAAAGTGTCCAATAAGATTCTAATTGATGTACTTGGATCCCACTACCTCTAACACAGGCTGCTTCAAAGCTGTATACAGCTTTCCAAAAATTATGAAGTTCATTTGCCAAGTTTTCAATATCTCTTCCAATAAGGAGTATACAAGCTAGGAATTGGGAAAATTTTGCGTGAAAAATGTGAGTTTTCAGATAATGCTGGTACTTTCTATCTATAGTGAAATTAAGAGTGGGAAAACAGTAAAAGTGCAGCTGAAATACTAAGTAGCTGTCAATATCTGACAGCCCATATCTGCCAGGATATTAGGATTAACGGTCATTTTGTTCTTATTTATGCTAACATAATCTGACATCCAATGCACAATAAAGATATATTCACTCGCCAAAAACGACCGCACAAACTATTTTCTTAAGTTGTGCTCCTGAAACACACAGAAGTTAGCGTTTTATTCTGCCAGAGTTCAGCCCAGTTCGTAAAGGTTTCCTCAAACTGAATGGGGAAAGCGTCTTCCATAATTTTTAAACAAAGGCGATTAAAAACGACGACTAAAAGAAGAAAAAAACCCAGGTAAAATAGGTAAGAATGGGCAGAGAAGGTGATAGCTTCACAAAATCTAAATCTACACAATCATAAATAGAGGACAGAGAGGCTTGAGAATCAGAAGAGGTAGTAAAACGGAGAAGGAGATCCATGATTTAAGAAGATAGATCTGCATAAAGGAAAGGTTAAAAAGAGCTGAGATGATTCAGGAAGAAAGATACCAGGAGAGGGAAACTGATGAAACTAAATCCAGTAGTAGAAGAGAATAAGAATTGATAAATTGACCGTATGCTAATGCATTCATAATTTTAAAAGTACATCAAGCACCACTGTCCGGCAGGGTACTTGCTACGTATAATACTTCTCTACTCAATTTAACTATAATAACTAGATGCAGAAAAATAAAACATACCACTTGGTAGTGTCATAACTATTACTTCATCACTGTCTGGTCCAGCACCAACACTTGTGTAAGCTCTGATAGAAATGTTGTAGCTCACAAATTCCTGTAGTCCTGTGATGTTTGTTGAAAGCTCAGTTCCTGAAACATTCATGGCTTCTTCACCAATACTTCCACCAAATGTTGTTTGAGGAGTGTATGTAATTGTATACACAATAATTTCTCCATTCCTTTCGATTTCTTCCACAGCCTCCCATCGGATAAACACAACAGTAGAGGACAAAGTAGTGACAGATAAGATTCTCGGAGCAGCACCTGGAGCTAATGGATTAATTGATGTACTAATTATAAAGTATTTCATAGTTAAAGACGTTAAGTCAACAAAGCTACGATGTGGAATGTGTCAAATTACGAAACATGCAATGGTAGAAAAAAATTGTGAGATAGCCATTTATTCATGGACGCAACAGCGTCATACTCTCACACTGACAGTTACCCTAAAGATATAAAATATCTAGCACTAAATATTGCATGAATCTAGACTAATAATAAATGCAAGTATGTACGTCTGAAAAGGGAGACTATAACTGCACAATACTTGTAGGTGTCGAACAAATACAGGAATAATTGCAGTCAAAATAACAAAAACCTTGTACTTAAATTATCACTTTTTGTTGATAGCATATGCTGCATATTAACTATGTGGCAATCTCACCAGCTTCTAAAGTGAGCTGAATTTCCTCTTCACTGTAAGGCCCAGGACCAACAATAGTGTATGCTCTCACAGAAATACTATAATTAACATATTCCTCTAAATCTAGTAGAGTTACAGAAAATTCTGATCCAGATACACTTGTTGAATTAGATGAAATCAGTCCACTGAAATTGTTTAAAGGTAAGTACAATATCTCATACACAGTAATCACTCCATTCTGATCTATTAGTGGAACTTCCATCCACGTCACATTTAGTGATGTAGGAGATAAAGCCTGTAGGCGTACTTCAGATGGTGGACTGGATGGAGCTATATAATAACAAATTAACAATTAAAATAATTAGCTATTTAGTTAGGAAATATGGATTCTGAATTTTTAAAAATTAGATATGGCATACAACAGATACACATGGTTGGGGAGGAAGCTTTACCCTCAAACTTTCCTGCTTCCACATCCCAAAATTCTCAGCTCCCCCCTCCCCCTCACTTTGGCTGAGCACAAAATAGCAGCATTCTCATTATACTTCATGCTAATTACTTGCACTGGTTTAAAAAGAAATATCATTTCGCCTTGTAACTCATATATTCCGGAAAGGGAGTGATTTTGGACCATGTTGAATTTACTCCAAAGTGATAAAACGTACAGTGTAACATAATATGTGACAGTCTATGGGAAAAGGGGGCACTTCACTCAAACAAAAAAAAAAGAGTTTTTTATGCTAATAAAAAGCTACAATTTATCTCAATTTAGTGCTAAAATACTGGAGGGTAAAACCTTCCCCGTGCAGAGAAACTGGCAGTTGAACTGGGCTGTATTCAGCAAAACAATTAAGGGTGCTCACACATAGCAACGCCTGGGCGCCTTTAGTAGCACACTCCAGCTAAATAGTAGCGCGTTATCTACCACAGTTAGCAGTTAGTCTGTAACAAATTAGTGCCCCGTGAAATGCAGCTGTGCCTCACTCACCACTACACGCGTACTGACGCTCTAAAGTAATGGATCTAGAATCTTATCTTGCGTACTGCTCAGGAATGGACTAACTGCTATGGTTTAAATTTTACCAGGGTTTAGGGCCACAAGGGGTCGACTCAATAACGTTGAGATATTATTAATTTACGAAATTTCACGGAAATAATCGACAATAGTTCACTGGTAAGGTGAGTAAATAGAAAAGTAAAATAAAATTTAAAAGAAACTCAACGTTATGGCATGCACGCACGGGTAAAAAAATGATATACAAAAAATCAGCTTCTAAACTACTGCGGTAGCCGTGCAGTACTGCCAAGAAGTCCAAAATGGTGACGGGGTATTTCTTGAGATGCGATCGACTTCCAGTCTTCATTGTTGGTAGGTGCTTTCTCCTAGCAGTGCTTGCTGGCTTGCATAAATAATATATTCGGGGGGAAAGCAGAAGTAAGTTTAACAAGCCCTAGCAACCGTGGCCTATTTGGCGGGTGTTTCCCGCTCAAAGAGTGTTTGAGCACCCTTAAACTACAAATCGAGAAAACATAAATTGAATTTCCACTTCCGGTATAATTAATGTTTCCGTATACTTAACGGCGTACTCCGCATACGCAATTAAATCGTACAGCCGCTTTTTAACGGCGACTAACGAAGTTTGCGTAGAGTTTTTTTTAGCTTTCAGAGCGTCTCACAGCCTGTCTTGTCGGAATCCTTGGCTACTCTACTCCATGTAGTGGTAAACTTTCAACCAGAGGTAAGCTGTAGATTGCATGCACTATTCTCAAAGCTATGCCGTTTTTTTAAGCTGCTTGTTCGAAACTCCGCCCATTCCCCGTTTATTGTACTTCGAGAACGAGAGAGAATAAAAAGTAGCTTGTCTTTGCACGGCACGCTTGGGGTCTTTTAAGTTGTTTCGGCATTTGAAATTTGGCGTAGACTTAGAGCAAATGTCACTAAGACTAATTCTGCAAAAAACAAAAATAGGAGAAAGAAAGAATTTTTCGTATGACTAACTTCTGGAGCCTATATCTCAATTTCAATTTTTGCGTGAAGTGCCCCCTTTTCCCGTAGACTGTCACATATATATAATAAAGTGAATTTTTTTTATATATATTATATATATCCGTATCATCTAAGGAAATGTAATTGTTTACCCCTTTGAATTAGGTAGTCTCTGACATGAACTAAGGGGTTTCTTGACATTATAGAGCTTACAATTAGCTTATCGGAGCTTATTTCGAGAATTAGTGGGGGTAGTAATTATCTAGGTCAAGGCGCAGTTGTTGTTTTTTCATAGCCAAGCGCCCCACTAATAAAATGATTCTTACTTAATAATACTTGTCCTATTTGTGCTGATGTTACTAAAGCGTAGCACAGAAAAATCTACCTGTCACGAATAAATATTATTTTTGCTGTTAACATTCAAACGTAACCTCTCCTTGCTTCAGCTAAGCCAGCCCACTCATAATTTGTGTCCAAGCACATCATTAGTTGTAACACCAGCAGCTTTTCAACATTCACGGTACGTTGTATGATGTGCAAGTGGCAGCGCTGTAAGTTAGAACTGCGCGCCAGGCTGGCTTGGCCACACCCACTAAGTGGCGTTAGCGTCGTCAGTAGTAGCGTCACTCATCTTTAAAGTGAAAAGTATCGTAACGAAAGATGATCCTACTGTTACTTATACTACATGTGGTGTAAGGTAAGCGATATTAAAATGAAGTAGTATAATAGTTTATGGGTTTTTCTTAACTACTGACTTGGCCGTGTACTTATGAACAATACCCAGACCTATTGTTTCCTGCATTGGATCACCATCTAATAATTTATCACGTTCATATCAAATATTATATCTCCATCGTTTGGTAAGACACAATTACATATATAGAATTCAACACATTTCATGCAAATAGTTAACAGTGTATGCTTGAGATCTGACAAAATGATGGTGAGTTTTGATGTGTCTTCCCTGTTCACCAATGTTCCAATAGACGAGGTAGTATCTGTGAGCATAAGCTCCAGAATGATGAAAGTCTAGATGAGAGAACATGTTTATCTCCCGAGTGTGTCACAGAATTATTAGAGGTCTGCCTGTCAACTTACTTTAGGTACAACGGGAACTGTTATGAACAAGTAGATGGAGTAGCCATGGGTTCTCCCATTTCTGCGGTTGTGGCCAACTTGTACATGGAATTATTTGAGGAAGTAGCTTTAAACTCAGCTCCAGTCACAACTGTGCTATGAAAGAGATATGTAGATTAAACCTTTTGCATAGTTAAGTAAGGAATAGAAAAACATTTGTTGGACCATTTAAACTCTGTAAGACCTTTATAAAATTCACTAGAGGAAGGTAGTAAGTTACCATTTCTCGAATGCTTATTAAAGAGAGAGCATGATAGTATGCTTACTTCCACTGCGTAATACAGAAAACCTACACACACAGATAGATACCTTCACTTAAAATATCATCATTCTATCCATGTAAAGAGAGGAATATAGTGAGATGCTTGCATCAGCGAGCTAGGAGGGTAGCTACGAATGTCGGGTTAAGTTTTAATTAACATATTATTAATTATTAGAATGAGAAAAATTTGCTATTATTATAATTATTTCTGCCAAGAATGACTGAACCATTAAAGATTTGTTTATGGGAATACCTAGCAACACCAACCTATTTAATAAGTAATTCTCATGTTTCTTCCGTTTGTTCTTCTTATTTTTTACTTCTTTATTCTTCCTCTCATTCTTCTTCTTTATCTTGTTCTTTTTCTTCCTATTTTATCTCCTTTTGTAGTTCAGATTCTATTTATTTTCTTCTCCTTTTCCTTTTCCTTTTCCTTTGTCTTCTTCTCTTTCACTTTTTTCTTTTTTCTTCTCATTCTTCTTCTCCTTTTTCTTCTTCTTTCAATCCTCCTCTTTTTTCTTCTTCTTTCTTCTTTTTCTTCTTTTTCTTCTTTTGTTTATTTGTTTAATACTTTTTTCTTCTATCCTTCTTTCTTCTTCTCATTCCTCTTTTTTTCTTCTTGTCCTTCTCCTCCTCTTTGTTCTTCTTTTTGTTCTTCATTCTCTTTTCAATTTCTTCAACTTTTTCTATTATTTCTTTCAATTATGTTTATTCTTATTCTTAGTTCACTTTTCTTCTTCTTTTTAATCTTTTTTTTTCCTCTTCTTGTTCTCCTTACCATTCTTTTACATTTGTTCTTCTGGTTCTTTTCATCTTTTTCTTTCTTTTTTATTGTTATCTTCTTTTGTTTCTTTTTATTTTTTCTTTATCTTTTTCTTCTTTTCATCCTCGTTATTCTTATTCCCTCTCTTCTTGTTCTTTACTGCTTTATTATCCTTCTCCTCCTATTCCTAAGTTGGTGAGGCTCTACAGGCTTTGAAGAGACACCTTCGCCATTGACTTCAGGATTTAACTGCAAAAGACTACCTGTGGATACACCTAATTATGTGTAAAGCTATGACAATTAGCCAAGATATTTCCACCACCACTAATTCGAATAGAAAGTTTGTAAAATCTAAATGCATCCACAAAACGTCAGATATGTCAAAAATAACCTAACAATTTCAAAGGGTTAAATACAAGGTGCAACTGGTAAAGATCAATAAGCCAAAGGATTCTGTGTAGTGGAGTGTGTAAACACAAAAATACAACAGTCAAATGACATACGTTCATCCAAACGTACAAACAAACGAGTACAAGTATACATGATCTCTGATAGCATCTCCATAGGCTGTGTAAGGTGGTGGTGAGGTGGGGGGCTTGTGGTGGACAGTGGAAGTTATTGCATCTTTTATATCTCAATCATCTGCATGAATTTATACCAACTGCAGCATAGAAAACCTAACACAGTAGTCAGTAGTATATGTGCGGTAATGTTGTTGTAACGTACTGACATAATAGCTCCTGGATTCATTCCTGTATTTTAGAACATAGATACTGTAGATTTTGTATTGTGGCAGAGGGACTTTAAATCTCTTAGGTCCTTCAGGGAGGGATTCTATATGTAGTGCCCCCGCCTTCAGGGCAGGGCTTCTATATGTAGAGTATCTCCAATTGTGTTGTTAGGAACTGTTGCTAGGTTCTGAATTAGTTAGGCGCTGCGCGCAGTCGTTAACTGCTGTTTTTAGTGTCCCTCAGGCTCTAAGTGTAGCGCCCTCTCTGCACTCGGGACGCTACAATCAAGGCCCTTCAGGGACCCTAAATACAGTAGTCCCTCTGAAGCAGTGCCTAACTATTATATAGTCGACATCCATCATTGGTCTCTGTATTACCACCAGCTGTTAGCTAGCTACCACCAACTATGCATCCATAGCAGTGATACCATCCACAGCAGCTACACAATCAACCACAGCGACACCATTATAAAGATTTCGACTGTCAAATCTACCCAATTCATTCCAAAAATCAATTTTCATCTCAATAGTTGAGCTAAGAGACTAAGATAGGGTTGCAGTCTGTATAAGATGCTGGTTAAGAAAAAAAAATATGGCTTGTCTCTTCTTGACAAGATGTGTTGTCACAGCTTAAATAAATGTGAGTGTTTCGGTTCATTAAATTTTTATTAACAACCTAATGTTTCTGTGACTGATTTTATGGTTGAGCCCCCCCCCCCCCCCCCCGCCCCCCCGCCCCCCCCGCCCCGCCCCCCTCCCCCCCCC
>WLWI01003766.1_pt1 | contig 12981 bp, 7 predicted proteins | sample 6701501 | NCBI WGS metagenome assembly WLWI01 (sample SAMN12718690, study PRJNA515312) | sponge metagenome | isolation source: marine sponge | host: Mycale hentscheli | place: New Zealand: South Island, Marlborough, Capsize Point | collected 2014-11-01
TATTTACAGAAGTTTGACTTGGTGCCCGTGTTTCAGAGTGTCCACGAAGTGGAACATTGGTTCACACCTAGAGAAGGCATAATCACCTGTTATGTAGTAGAGGTGTGTGCTTGTGCATGTGTGTTTGCAGATGTGTGTTTTTATGTGTGTGTGTGCTCGTGTTATGACATTTGTTCTGATGGATCAGGTTATGATTCTTTGTTGCTATGACTACAGGACCCAGAGACCAAGGAAGTGACGGACATGTTTAGTTTCTACCACTTGCCCTCGACGGTGATGAACCATCCGGTCCACAAGATGCTGTATGTGGCGTACCTCTTCTACTGCTTCTCTACAGCCACGCCCCTCCAGAACCTCATCTACGACGCCCTCGTCATAGCCAAGAAGGTGAGTGAAGATGAAACCTGGCTGTTACTAGGTAGCAAATGCCACCACTGGTTGCTTGGTTAAATCCACAAGTGGTATAACCACTGAGCTATGACCACCAACAGGCAAGCAACTTCTCTTAAGGGCAGCTGCAATGTTACAGTCTCACTCTCAACAGACTCGTGAAAACTCCCTTTCTTCAGGATTGCTTTTGTCTGAGTTTGTTATTACCAGATGTAGTGGACACAGTCAGCTGGTACCAGTACCAGATGTAGTGGACACAGTCAGCTGGTACCAGTACCAGATGTAGTGGCCAGTCAGCTGGTACCAGTACCAGATGTAGTGGACAAAGTTAGCTGGTACCAGTACCAGATGTAGTGGCCACAGTCAGCTGGTACCAGTACCAGATGTAGTGGACACAGTCAGCTGGTACCAGTACCAGATGTAGTGGACACAGTCAGCTGGTACCAGTACCAGATGTAGTGGACACAGTCAGCTGGTACCAGTACCAGATGTAGTGGCCACAGTCAGCTGGTACCAGTACCAGATGTAGTGGCCAGTCAGCTGGTACCAGTACCAGATGTAGTGGACAAAGTTAGCTGGTACCAGTACCAGATGTTCATTATTACTTTGTGGTGATCATTATTACTTTGTGATGATCCTTACCATATTTCCCTTGTAGCTTGGTGCTGATGTTTTCAATGCTCTTGATGTGACTGAGAATAAAACCATATTTGAAGAACTCAAGTTTGGCATAGGAGACGGGAATCTTCACTATTACTTCTTCAACTGGCGCTGCCCTGAAGTTCAGGCTGAAAATGTATGTGTGTGTGTGTGTGTGACACTCTAATTGTATGTTGCATCAAATGACTGTAATTTTAGCAGAGAGAGGTATGACAGCTGCTTTATTACTAGCACAGGCAAGAGGGCAGGGTAAAGCAGCTGGTGTAGTGTTAATTTTCAGTTTATAGTTGTGATAATAAATATTAGCTGAACTGGAACTGGAGATTTGCTAATCTAACATACTTCAAACTTACTCAACAACTGCACTGCTATTTGCCTAACTTGAGAATACATGCTGTACTGTGCACACTCCTGGCTTTTGTCAGTGAATTTATTAAAGCCAATGATTGACTAGCCACGCCTACCAGCAAGCCTATTCATTGTAATATTGGTGGCAATTCCTACAGTTTTGTTAGCTTAATTAATGGTGCTTCTTAACAAAGGTTATGTATAGTGTATGTGTCCATTACTCACCCAAGCTCATTTCTGACATACTTCATGTCATGTGACTCTCACTGCATGTTGCTGTGCACAGACAAGTCATTGTCTGTAAACACAGCACAAAGTCCTCTGATATCACATGAGTAGGTCTAGGTTTTATGTACTGGGTTCTAATTACTCTGAAAGTTGTTGTCATGGTGATTGTGTGAATCCAAAGATAGGAAATATATAATGGTTATGTATTTTGTTAGCTAAATGTTGTTTTCCCTCTCTGTTTAGGTTGGTCTGATACTGCAATAGATGTTAGCTAAATGTTGTTTTCCCTCTCTGTTTAGGTCGGTCTGATACTGCAATAGATGATTGAAGTCCGAAATATAATCATTTGAAATATTTGTACATTATTTTATTAATGTTTGACTTTCTCTAGTTTATTTATTTATTTTTATTCAAGACTATCACACACTACATGTACTATACATTCTAAAATGAAGTATAATACATTCTAGCAATTGAGTAGGAAGTCATATACTAGCCCTCACCTCAAGTTTGGAGAGAAGTGAGCTCACGTGAATACTAGTGAGCATAAGCCAGCCAATGGTGTGAGTATATTGCATTACAATACTCCATTCACTCTTGCTTGACATTAAAAAACAGTGGTTTATGTATAGCATTAGAGTTGAAGTTCAGAACTTGATTGGTATTATATTAATTTTCAAACTACCAGGTTTAAGGACTTGCATGATGACATCACATGTTCCAGGCCTGTTTGGTTTGTCCTACCGCTGGCTCTATTTCTTGCTGCTGCAGCTCCTAGCTTGCAGCAGAGCTACCAAATTACAGAAATAAATAGATTATGGAACTTTTAACATGCTGATGGCAAAATTCTGGATGGTAAACAGTATGGCAGCCTGTTCTGTTAGGGAGAAATGGGAGGTGAAAAGTGACATGCTTGATCTTGGCTACTGCTAGTTCTCAGAGTTCATTGACAGGTAGTGCTATTGCTGGTTCTTCTCAAACCCAATGAGGGAGTGTTGCTACTGGTGAAGATGGTGATCTTGCAGTTATGGTTGCTGGTTGTAAGTAGTCTGGCGTATTGAGACCCTTTACCTACTGCTTCGCGGGGAAAGGGTCGGGTCAAATGCAATAGGGCCACTTGTTCAGCTGACTCAGCATATTAGTGCTGGCATATGAAGTTGCTGGTTTCTGGGTCACTTCCAAGATCAATCCAACAGCAAGTTCACTATCTCCACTACGCCCTGCAGATTATGCCAGCACCTTTTCTGGAATAATAGACATGATATTACATGGTGGAATGATTCTAGAAGCAAATCAACACTGGAAGCATGGGTGTCCAACCTCCCAGCCTGCAGAGCAGCTGGAGTGGACTGCATCCCAATGGTGGCAGAAACACTGGGAGGGCTGGCTGAATAAGACATGGTCCACACCATCCAATTCCTGGGTCAAGCAATCGCTGACAGATCTAGCTCATCAGACTCCGCCCCCACTATCAGACACCTCTTCCAGATACTTGGATCTCTTGGGGGGCAACGCATGAGGCATGCCAACCAACCCTCCCTCTTCCTAGATGGAGTAGCTTATATACTGTCAGTTTTTCAGTTTCCTCCATAAATAGTTAACTTTTTATTATTTCTTGACGTTTTTGTAATGTTTTACTTTTTGTTGTCAATAGTTTATAAGGAGGCAGATGTAGACACACTCGTACGACAAAAATAATACACTCATGCCATTCCTGACTAAACTAGCTAGCTACATGTGAAACCATAAATAACTGATACATACATGCATACATACATTCGTACATCTATAAGACTGACTATCTACCAGTCCAGTCTGAGTCTTCTCTTCTGTGGAGTTTCGCCCCCACACCATTCATTGAACTTTTTTACAGGAATATTACTGAAAGATTAGCTAGCTATAATTATTGTGAGTGATTCAGTATAATAGGAAAAGAGACTGATACTTATATTCATGACATGCTGACTCTATAATACAACTACTGCAATCATCATTTGATCTACTTCTAATTGGAATAATAACTAAATTTATGGACTAATGACACAAACAATAATTCTACAAATTTCGAGCATAATCCGGCAGGGCCTAATCTCCACCAGTAGCAACAGCTCCTGGCATTGGTTTCTGAGAAGAACTAGCAACAATTGTAACTTACTAGTGCACTTGATTGTGACTAGGACACAATTCAAATTTTCCCTATTAATGCTTTGAATTCTGCCTATAATGCTTGAAATTAAAAAAAAAAGTCATCACTTGGTGTAACTGTATTGGAGCATAATTGAAGTTTAATACAATCTTGCATTGCAGAGGTTTGCTGTTCTGAAAAACAGTTTAGTAGAAATGAAAACTCACTCTGCAGCTGCAAGGAAGGCAGTATCAGTTTGGAAGCAGAAGAAATATGTAATGCAACATCCTCATCAAGTACATTTTCTCAAAATGGAACTTTTGTTAACTGATCTGAAGCTAGAAGCGTTTTTTACCACTGACATGTATGGTTGATTTCAAACCTTAAACTTACAAGCTGATAATAATTGTCAGCTGCTTGATGAAACTCACATCATCACTGGCCCACACAGTCACACCCACACAGTCACACCCACACTACTGATACACAAAATTGCATGTCCATACTTCTCTGCTCGGCACAATTTTAATCTGCTAAAACTTTATCTTTATTTGTAGCTTCTGAAGTTCGCATAAAATGCTAGAAAAGTGCTTCATCACACTAAAATGTTCATAATTGAGGCTTCTGTGTTCCTAAAATCCTATAAGAAATGTTAGAATAATTTGACCCCCTTGTGACCATACATAGCTAGCTACAACCTGTCAAAATGTCTAAAACCAACATTCTAGAATTCCAGCTCTATGTGCTATTGGCTACTTACCTAAGCTAAGGTTCATATTTAGAAACAGTGTTTACATGCGTTAGCGCCACCAGTAAAATGAGTGGATCACACTCTAGCAAATCAGTAGCAACTCTTTTTAAAGCAGCTGGGGGGAAAACAACTAAAGGTGGTACAGTATATGGAAGCTTCACACAGTTAAGATGTTTTTATTTTAGTTTTTCAAGCTTCTCGTAGTCAGGTATCAATTAAGTTCTGTTAGTCTTGCATGGTGATCATATCCTTGACTGGCTGTTACTCTGAGCAGAATAATCTGCAGTTATACAACAAGTCAATCCATGTCGGATGCCAAGGTCAACTCTACTTCTTTGTATCACTTATGATGTGGATGAAGTTGCTGTTTGTATACAGTGAACCAATTAGCTGTTTCCTCTTCTAACACCTAGCTACCTACAGAGATTAGTGCATTTTAAGCACGTAGCTATTATAGGACACACAATTATAATTCCACACTTTCAATATTCAGTCTAATAAATTAACAATTCAATTTTCCAATAATAAGTGGGACCCAGCACATGTTCCACGAGCACCACCAAACTCCACCTACCACTAATGCTTCTGGTTCAGTTTTACATGGCATTTTTCTTCAAGTGAGAGAGCGTAGTTAGCTAAGATTGCTCTGTCTCCAAGATCATCTTTTCTTTGAGTCAAACAGAGGGAGAACTGATCAGGGGGCAAGCTGGTGTCACATTTAACATCACTATATTTGTGAGTAATGCCCGAGTCTAGAGATTGAATCACTTTAATGCCACCAGTTTCAGTAGAAGGTATAAGTTCAGGGTGCAAGTCCCACTCCCCTATAGACTCATATTGACCGAGGTCCATGAAGTCGGACTTGTAAATGCAGAAGACGCCGTGCTTAGCCCAGTGCCCGTGCTGTCTGGCCATACCATAGCGGCGAAAGAGTCTCTTAGCCTTTGCATACACATAATGTAGATTGTACTGCTTGAAGACGTCTGGGACGTACACCTGGTACCCCCTCACAGCATACTGTCTGCAGCGTTCCAGAAAATTAAGAGACAAGACAATGTTCTCGTCTATCAAGAGTGCGAGGTCGTTGTTTGACAGAGATGCCACTCCCATGTCATACCCGAGAGTCTTGTTCAGGTTGCCATGGTGAACCTTGACATTGCTGATGTAGTTGCTGAATTTTTTGGCATATCGATCGAGATAACTTCGTACTACTTCAGACCTTGGTTCATTGCTGTTGAACAGTATGTAGGTAAGGCTGCAATTGCCTTTGGCTTTGATACAAAGTTTATATAAAGTCTTCATAAGTCTGGATATCTTTTGCCTCTTGATAAGCCCACTGAAAGGAATTATGATATGAACAGGTACTGAAGTTGTTAACTGCTGGACATATTTGGTATCATTCAGCAAATGAAGCTGAGAATGGAAGGGAAACAGCAGTGCAATTCTCTTATACCAGGAACTGCCTGGCTTGTCATTTTTCCCGAGCAATTCTAAATCTAGTATAAACTCCTTGCCAACAGTTCCTTTGTGTCTGATGTAGCAATTGACGATGCTCACTAGTTCTGTGTTGGGTGCTTGCTGCTGCACTAGTTCCATGGCAACAGACGTGGCATAACGAAGCTCTTCCGTCACCCGCCCATAGATTAATTGCTGCGGCTCCGTGGTTTTCCCACTGTACAAGTTATTGCTCGTGACAATGTCCCAAATTTCTAACCACTTTCTCACATCAGTGATGTATCCTCGCTCAAACAAGCTGCAGTTCATGCGAAGCTCTTCATATGAAAGTTCAGAAAAAATACTATCAGTTGAAGGCAATTTGCATTCTGTGATGGAGCTGTGGCAGAGAGAGTTTGACTGGAGCAGTTGGAAGGCATCAGAGGCCTCCATTCTGTGCTGTGAAATGAGTCTGCTAAGTCTCCACACGTGCACTGCCTCTAGCTGATGGTAGTCTTGTATTGGGTAGAGAGTTACTAGTGAAGTGTACGTGGAGTTGTGCCACAGAACTCTTGGTGTTCTGGAATATCCAGTGTGATCGTAGAAGAACATGTTCTCAAGATCCATCTACATGTATATAAGTGCTAATAGAGTACACATCACAATAATATACTGTATAGTATAGCTTTGGCCCAACATTCCTTGAGCCCCACTGACACTCCTATGTAGTCAAGTTATACAAATACATCTTCACATTGATAAGAATAGGAGGGCTAGACGGGAAAACTCCCACTAGTAAAAATAACAACAACAACACAACAACAAAAAGCAATAACAACAAAAACACATGAAAACAAAACAACAACAAAAACAAAAAACAAAAACAACAACAACATAAAGGTTAAGTCATTTTCACTTGAGGGTCAATCAGATACCATACTCTCATAAAGACAGCAGCTACAGTGTCTTCATTATTGTAAGGGCCACCATAGGCACAATTTTCAGTTTCACTCTATTTGCGCTCAATTACAGAAACCAGATGAATACACAACGTTAAGTGGCTACTACAAAATGACGAAGTTAAAACTCTATACACATATTACTATGTCTTCCCTACTTCATAGCTACAAGCTTATACTGGCTTAACTTAATCACTACTGGAGCTAAAGCCAATTGCTGCAAGAAGTTATAGTCTCATGATCCACACAAAGAATGTTACTTGTTGTGTAAAGTTTTATGGCTTAACTTGACTCTCTCTTTTTCAGAAAATGAAACTCAAAGGAAGAAAATTGTTGCATATTATTCCAGTCTTTATGTACAACAGTTTGGCAAAGCTAGGTCTGGATTGATTCCCTTGTCTTGCTAGTTGACAAACAGACAGATTAGTACGTTAATCTATGTACACTGAATGTAAACACCAACAAACAAAATAAACCAACAAACAAAATGTATCTTCTGAATTATCTTCCCCTTTCAATCTACTCACACTACGTCCACCGCACTGTGTATGCAAGTGGTGCTTGAGACAGTCTCCAAGGGCCATGTCAGAGTGCTCATGAGAGCTAGAGATGATGCATGACCTCACATTCACGTCTATCTCCTGCAATGCTCCATAACTCAGCAGTATCCCAGGCCCTGCTTCACAATACACAGTGCCATCAGCTAGAGTCTGTTCACTGGGATGTCCCAAGTACACCTTCTTGGTAGGATTCATTGTTGCCAGCAATTCTGCTAAGTTATCGGAGGAGACATAAGTGTTGGTAGGAGCCAGCAGAAACCACCAGTAATGTTTTAAGAAATTATTTTTAACTTGAGACAAGATAAATTCTAGTTCTTTATGAGTCAAGTAAACAGTAGATGGAAAGTCATCGATATCCAACTCCAATACATTATGAGGTGGAACTTCCTCCACCTGTGAGTCTGACTTGCCAGTGACTATAATGTAGTCATTTCCCCGTTCATCTTCCCAAGTAGACCTATACTTTCTGTCCACTTCTGTTCTATCACTTATACCAGAATGTATTATCACTAATAGCTGCTTCCTTCTGTTTGCATCATCAGTAGCATTATTATAAGTCAAATTATCAGTGTTGAATAGAGCTTCCACAGAGCTGGAAAAATCCTTCACACCATCATTATCTGGTTTACGGAGAGTGAAATTCACCTCAGTTTGAATGCTAATCGTTTCAAAGCCCGCATTATAGCGGGCTGCAACGCTGATCAAAGGCAACTTAACGTACAGTCTTGAAAGAAGATTTAAACTGCACACAAAAATAGATAGCATAGCAAACCCAGATATGAATCCCAGGATAAAGTTCTGATTGTTCCTAAGTAGAGGTCGAAATAAATCCTTCATTGCCTCCACCATTCCGTAGCTAAAGCAAGGAACGCGCGGACCCGCGAGAGATCCTGTTTTTATTTTATCTCGCGCTTCTTTTTTTTTTTTTTTTTTCCCCCTTACACAGCATCACGAAGCTGCTACCTTTCCCTGAAGCGCTGCCGACCTACTTAACTCTTGAGAAATGAATTTCAAGAAATTGAATGGATTTTTTGCTGGGTGTGTGGCATCTTTGATATGCTACTTTCTTCTTACCGCTGTATTCTCTTCCCAGTCGCTAACAGTTACTTCGAATGTTAAGAATGGGCACCCTAACCCCATCCACTGGAAGAGACCAGAAGAGAGCGGGTTAATTTTCCATTCTGACACTCATCACAGTTCACCTAATATTAGAAAAGAAGCGCTTCTATCTGTAGTTCCAACTTCTTGGGCATCACTGGAGTTCATTATGGGACATGAAGAAGAGTGGAAGCGACAATACTGGGAGGACAAGCTGGTACTGATTGAAGGGACAGCTGAAGAATATGTACATTTTAATAAAGCAAATAAATCTCTCCGTTTGCACTTGGCCAGAGAGTGCTCTGATTTCTCTTCTCTCTCGTCTAACTCTTGGTGGAGTCCTTCTCAGCTGATCTGCATCCTTGAAAACTTATACATTCATTTCTTGCCGCAGTATGACTGGTTTGCAATACTCTCTAACCACACATACTTGGCTACTCGACAGTTGAAGAGGATACTGAAAAAGATGGAATCTTGGAGTGTTACATACATGGGTCATCCTCATCCAGCAGGGCACTGTATTGGGGGTGCTGTAGTGATTAGTAGAGAGGCTTTGGAGAAGATTGTTAGACAATTCAGAGATTGCCTTAACTATAGCAACTTAAAAGGTGATATATTTTTGGGAAGATGCTTTGTGAAAACGTTGAAGACCAGTTGCTATAAATTTGATGAGGTAAATTATTTTCAGTGTTAGCTAGCTATAAGTTTACATATATTTTTCCTATTATTTTTAGGCAGAGAATTATTTCATTGACAAAAGGACGACTTCTCTGATCAATGAAGACTTGATACAGCCCAGCTCCTCCTTCACTTCAGTGTATCCAGTAGACACAGATATAGAGATGAAGACCCTGTACCAAACAGATTTAATTAGAGAACTGCGATATAATCTTGATAAAGCCAAGCGGCTTCAAGAAGCCTTAACAAGGAGTCCAAAGTGCAAGTCCAAGAATTATGTTCCTAAATCCAAACCACCCTTGAAGACCTACAAGCACGTGCATTGGTCATCCTTTGACCCTCCATTTACATTTACCGATCACTTGCAGCCAAGCAGCTGGTTTGATGGAAATGTAAAGATGGAGATAGAGACAGTAGCTAGGAGGGCACTGACACAATACTGTCATGACAATAACGTCTCGCTGACCTTTGTTAAAACATCCTATGGCATGCACCAGTATCTGGGCATCCAAGGGAAAGAATACATGATTGATGTGATCACTAAAGAAAGAATTACCATCAGACTCCACCTCCTTCGCTACCATAACTTAAACCCAATTGTATTGCAAGACTCCAATCCTCTGTTCCTGCAAAAGACTGTGAACTTTGTGGTACCTTTGAGTAATGTCAGAACTCGGTTCAGAGAGTTTATGGAAACCTATGACCGTGTGTGTCTGCAACTGCAGGAGCAATGCAAACTGCACTTGGTAGTGTATGGAAACAAAGACTTAGATTCTATCAAAGAAAGCATCAAAAAGTACCGGCAGAAATATCCTTCTGCAGCATTTAATGTGATACCAACCAATGGCACCTTTAGTCGAGGCAGGGCTCTCCATATAGGAATATCAACTCTGCAGGCTAAAGACTTGCTCTTCATGTGTGATGTGGACATGACTCTGGAGAGAAATTTCTTGAACCGCTGCAGGCAAAATGCAATACAAGGTCAGCGTATATACTATCCAGAAGTCTTCAAGTACTACAACATGGACTATGTGTACAAGTTTGAGAAGAAACCCACTATTACTTACCAGATAAACCGGTATCACGGCCACTGGTGCACGTATGGCTACGGTATGGTGTGCATGCACAAGTCTGACTATGTGAGGATTGGAGGATACAATCTCAGCATTGTCGGATGGGGAGGAGAGGACGTCAAGCTGGCTGACAAAGCTCTCAAGAGTGGCTATGATGTCATGAGAACACCTGACCCCGCCCTCTCTCATCGCTACCACCTGAAAGTCTGCCCGAGTTATTTATCCAAGGGGCAGTATACTCAGTGCATAGCATCCAGGGATGAGGATATTGCGGACAAAAGACGTTTAGCCGACTACGTACAGTACTTGGAAAACCAGTGCAATGTCAAGAAAAACTCTTAAAAATATCTACTACAATTACAGTCTAGCAACAATACTCTCTCTGCACATGAACAGAACTAGCTAATAGAAAAATTAATTGTTGTTTGTAGTTTGTCTTGGCATTTCAGTTGTGTAATTATAGTTTCAACAACAAACATCATTTGTTAAGTTATTGACTCATTTAAACTTATGTTGGTAGCTACAGCTACAATAACTGGCAACTTTGCATCCTTTATTTCTACATGTCCTGTACAGACCAGCTCTCCTAGCATGTGAGTTGTGTGTGCGGTAGAGATAGTTACACGATGCAGTCAGCAATCTCAGTCGTTACATATCACACACTCTCACAATTAGCATTGACTGACTAGACAAGTACTCCAACTAGACAAGTACTCCAAATTTCATGTTCTTATATTATACAAATTACACTTCCCAAAGTAACATTTGTGCATTTCTAGAAGTAATTATTGCAAGTTCTGCACATAAAGCCAATCAAGCTTTATTTGTGTTTACCATTCCCAGAAGCTCCAATTCTCATTGGGACACTTCTCTTCCAGATGTAATATATACTGAGCCAGCTCATTCTTATCTGCAATAGATTCCTTCCTCGAAGAAATGCAGTCAGAAAATTGTTTGCGGGTTAGTTGAATGCTACAGACCTTGTCATGAAACTCGTGCAACACAGCTGAGTCTGGAACTCTGAAGAGGTCAATATCAGTCCGCACAAGAGCTTGAGCTAATGCAGTGTCTTCTCCTCCCCAGCCCGAGATGGACGTGTCAAAGCCGCCAGCAGCCAGGTAGTCAGACCTGTACATGCAGGCCATGCCAAACGAGTAAGTAGCCCAGTGGCCGTGCTTACGATCAATCCTTAGAAAGCCCATCGGCTTCTTCTCTAATTTATAAACATAATTCATATCGTAGTATTTGAAAAACTCGGGATAATAAGCTTGTCTGCCTTTTATCGTATTTCTCTGGCATCGTCTGAGAAAGTCTTTTTTAATAATCATGTCTACATCACAAATAAAAATGAGAGGATTATTTCGTAGCTGACGGATACCAAAATGAAGTGCTCGGCCTCGACTAAATTTACCAGTGGTTTCAATTAAATTCAAATAAGGTTCTGGATGAATCTCTCTCAGTGAACTAAAATACCCCCTCACCAGATCTGCATCTTCTTGGCCATACACCACCAGATTCAAGCTACACAATTCTTCATTTACCAAGCACAGGTCTTCATACATGTGCAAGAATCTACCCAGTCTCTTGTTGACGTTACTTATAGGCACTATAAATTCAATTCTTGTTTTATCCATTGATTCAGTATTGGTAGACATGACGTATGTTAGTCCCGATGAAGGAGGCGTGGCTAGGAAACATCGCCACACTGCCAGTCTATTCTTGGCTTGAAACTCTACATCAGCTATTATCTCAAGACCTCTGTATCCAGTTTGACGAAGATAGAAATCTTGAATCCTACGATAAGGTAAAGGTGGGAGTGCATTATATGAATAATCTAATGCCTTTCCTAAGGCGACTTTTAACTTGTGCATTTCACTGTCTGATATTGTTCTGAAAGGATGTATCACCTCACTGGTGTATGAAAAGTATTCCTCAAAATTCACACTCTCCCATCTCAGCAAATCTCGAATACTTTTCAACCTGGCTAGCCTGGGGAGAAGGGAGTAAGACAGACCTCCATGGAACACCAGCGCTTGCTGGTCATAATCTGAAATGTTACAGCCTGGCAGCTGGGAGCATGTCTGGTACATGAGTTGGACATTGCCTTTGGCATTATTAATTGAAGTCCACATGTGAACAGAGAGCATGTGTACATGCACTGTCAGCATTTCCTTGTATGTGGGGATATGAGAGAGACCCACAAATCTTCCTTGTAGCCATGAATGTGAGGAGTAAGACTGGAATAGTGCAGCAGGATCCACCTATGACAGAAAATTAGGACTATTATTAGAACATAGCTACTGTAGTTTTGTATTGTGACAGAGGAACTTTAAACTGCTCAGGTCCTTCAAAGAGGGACACTATTAACTTATTGACCCCACTGAGGCAGCGCCTAACTATTATTTAACATTGACTCACACTCTACAAATACTTTTATTGATTACTTTAATTCACAAAGTTGATGTGTAATAATGATCAAGTGTTAAACAGTCTTAACAGCCCAACAGAATAGCTAGGGGTTGCTTGAAACATGATCAACAGCTAGCAATATTGTAAGTACAGTGGCTAAGCCACAGGGGGGGCTGGGGGGGGGGGGGGGGGCTAGGGCCCCCCCCCCCCCCTTTTTTATAATTGGGGTTCAGCCCCCCCCCTTCTTTCCCACCCCTACAAAACAAAT
>WLWI01003767.1_pt1 | contig 12979 bp, 10 predicted proteins | sample 6701501 | NCBI WGS metagenome assembly WLWI01 (sample SAMN12718690, study PRJNA515312) | sponge metagenome | isolation source: marine sponge | host: Mycale hentscheli | place: New Zealand: South Island, Marlborough, Capsize Point | collected 2014-11-01
CGGCAAACAATTTTTTTCAGTATCTCCGGGTAAAGCCTTATGGGTTGATTTATGGCAGAAAATGGATAGACACCAGTTAGCTCTAGCTTATGACGCAGTTGTAAGCTCTGGCGAGCTCTAGAACTCACGCTATGAGGCTAGAAACACTAGCCGGTTGGACTCGTGTACGGAGCGTTGCTAAGAAATTATTGGCGGGTTTTTCACTAACAGTGGGAAAAAAAACTGATTCACTTACTATTCTACATAATCCACGTACTCACGCAATTCTCGCCATCATAGTTTCTTGAGGAGCCTTGCATTAAGCCTTTTCGACTTCTTTCAATCTGCCTGTAACCGGTTTAGTCCATAGTGTCCCGGAGACACGCGGTAATAGTATACGAATACAAGGCACGCCCCCTGACCTTAGCAATGCCTTTACGCGGCGTTTTTTCTCGAAATCAGCAATAATAAGTTTAGCAAAAATACTGAAGTGTTGTAGTGCGTAGGGCGAAGACGGCTTGTGCTACAGCTTCCAAATTAGGAGGATGGCATCCCAAGGCCCCGTGCAACCTACTGGTAGAATAAATTAGAAAACTTTAGATGCCGCGTTTAGGCAGATTTTCCCAAAACCGGTCACAAATTAGCCTGCTCGTGAAATATTTCGCCATATCACACTCTGACTCATGTAATAAGTATTATATATACACTGTATATATACTTTATATATATGCTGTATACATAAGCAAAGTAGAGCTATTTACTGTTTCCCCACTCTTACCTCGCCCCACCCCCTAAATACCTGCCTATTGCTTGTGGCTACTTATAGCTAGCCTAGCCTCCTCGCTATTAGTACTAAAGCACACCACTAAATAAAGACCTCCATTGTTGTAATGTGCACGTCTCATGTCGACCATCACCACACTGTGCAGTCAGTCACATGTCTGAATGAGCATGATCGTAAAACTGCACATTGTATCCAATCACTGCCAATGAAAGATTGGGTAAGTCAGCCATTTCTGCCACCTTATGATGCAATCTTCTGACTCGATCACACGCACACACCACAACGAGACACACATGGTTTCTTGTTACCATGGTAAACCAATGACAGATGATGAGCATGCCCACTGGGCTTCACACTACCGATACTTGGTATAATAATAGTGCCCTGATTAAGGTCAGTTATTTATATATAACTCATGGGAATGCTATTATGACCACACCCCTCTATCTAGACCTGTAAGATACCGCATCTCTAGTGTTTGTGTGTGCGTGCATGTGTGTATATGTACCCACCTAACAGGATAGATCGATGCAAATGTTGAGTTGTTGTTTTTTTTGAGAACATAATACTATTCACAAAGACACCTGATGCAAGAAGACTCTTCAACATAGGAACATACAAACACTATTTGTAGGTCGATACTTAACTGTTAGATTTGAATGTTTGGCAATAAATCGTGTCAGAAATAGACTAAAATATCAGACAATAAGACTCCATTTGCCACTATCAATAAATTAGCACTCAGCATCACATACATACATATGTAAACACACATGTTGTACATCTACACTTCAAATTCCACAGCTTTTTTTACACTTATTGCTTGCTTATCTGGCACTCACCTGGAGTATTCAAGCACCTTTTCAAACATTGAAACTATTCTATTCCCTGCTGACGGTAGGGGGGTTATGCAGGAGGAAGGAAATAACTAAACACCCAGATATTCCAACAAATTCTAGGAAAATACGTATTTCCAAAACATCCAGGCCAGACCGAGGGGAACTTACTGTCCAGTCATTCAGCTTGGCCCTCAGCCATAAATCACTTCTCCCCCCCCCCCCCCCACCGCGCCCCCCCCCCCCCCCCCCCCAGCCCTTGAATCCCTATTCTACACCCCCCCCCCCCCCCCCCATCAGCTGTTTCATACATTTTCAGGTATGCCATAACAATATCATGAACAAGCCTCTCATGAATGCTACCATGACAGCTGAGGTGTAGAGCAGCATTGTGTGTGTGTGTGTGCGCGCGCCGTTGCTTGTGGTGACTAGGGAATTGGGTATTATTACACTAATCCTCCCACCAAATGCTCCTTTCCTTCAGAAAGGAAAAAAAAAAAAAAAAAAAGAGAGAGAGAGAGAGTTATGAAACTTGCTTTTTTGTGTGTACAATAACACCAACAAGTTATCGTTTCTGTTTTAATTTGGATGTCATCAGATAGCAATTAAAGTAGTCCTTGACTCTTTTGGTAGTTGCTGAACATAAGCATGTTTGTGACCCTAAAGTATGCCCATTATACTGAAACAGATTCATGTCAAAGAGTATGACCTGATGAAGTACATACCTGGCCCACAACAGCTTCATGCTGTCAAGGTGGGAGGCATGTAAGACAGAGTAAGTCTCACAGATCTATACACCAACTCAAACCCCACAAGTTATTTACATGTATGGTAATAAATGCACACCATGTGTGTGTGTGTGTGTGTGTGATGTTGAGTGTGTGTTGTGTGTGTTTTGTGTTGCATGTGTATTAGTCCCGCTCTTGCGTGTATGTATATAGTTGTAAATGCATGTAAGTTGTGCTTGTGTGTGAGTATGTAATTCATGTTATGTGAGAATTTGCTGTGTGAGTACATCAGCATCAGGGTTGCAGACATACACGCTCAACTCCACTCCCTTTAGGGTTGTAGTTTTGCACCAACAAAAAAGGTTGTTTCCAGAATGGGAGGATGAAATGTAATCACAAACTGTGTCAGTCGTCTTAAACTGACGTCAGTCCATAGACGCTCTCGTGGTACATACCTTGATTGGCTAGCATGGGCAAATACAGCACATGGATTTGTAACATTAAAGACAAGACTGACAAATCACATGCTGTTCAATCTGTACACTAGGTAATAGCTGTGCCCAACTGTATGAAAGCTTACTACTGATTCACAATGTGCATGTTTGTGTGTGCATATGTGTTTGGAAAGGGAAATATTTACCATGCTGTTATATAAGTCGGTATCAATAAGTCATTTTGGCTAGCTGAGTGGGGGAAATACAGTGACCTTATTCAGTATTCTCCATGATGTAGGGGAGATGATCTGTAAAGGGGACAATAATGATTTCAGTTGTCTTTATCATTGTTTATTTAGGATTGGACACTCCACTCAGTGAATAATTATGTATACGGGCTTTTAAAATGAAATCTACATTGACATATATTCTAACTCTTGTGATAAGGAAAGAGAGAGGGAGGAATAGACTCTATATGACAACCAAATAAATAACTACATAGCATAACATCGAGGATGATTCCTTCCAATCAGCTAACTGAAGATTCATGGACAGAATAGTCCTAAAAATATCTCAATGGTAAGCTATGTAAAGGCTAACAACCCACTTTTTGTAGAACTAAAGTGCAGCAATGAATATTTATGGGATTTGTGTATACGTAGGTGATAAGGCCATTACTATTGTATATTATTGAAGAAACAGATTTCAATAGCTGTGGGCCGGTTATTTGTATATGAGAAGATTGTTGTGAACCAGCTGAACTGAATGTGTCAACCGTGCAGTTCATTATTTAGCTTTCATTTGCCAACCTCTGTAGAAACACAAGAGAAGAGCCAGCCATGACTAACTGCTGACAAGATCTTGATTCACTGGAGAATTTTATATCACTCCACACACAGACAGACACACATACACCCACACACACACACACACACACACACACACACACACTTTTGTCTGACAAGACATCTGCTACTCAGGCATGTTTGAAAAGAAAGACACAAAGAGTAAAAGGAAAGGCTCCCAGCAACAGCAACATTACTGTTCTCCCACTAGACACCTTACATCATCAGAGATATAAATATAAGAAGATCCTTGGGCAATAAATATAGCGCACCACATAAAAATATATTTACTCACTCCATATCTCATTATCAAATCCATTCACTCACTATATTCGCCATTACTCATGCACCTTGACATTGATGACTTTCTGTCAGTTTGTATGTGTGTGAGCATGTGTGTGAGTGTGTATGTGTATGTGTGAGTGTGTGTGTATGTGTGTGTGTGAGTGTGTGTGTGTGTGTGTGTGTGTGAGTGTGAGTGTGTGTGTGTGTGTGTGTGTGTGTGTATGTGTCTGAGTACGTGAGTGTATGTACGTATGCGTGTGTGTGTGAAAGCGACTGCAGTGGTTAAAAGCATGCAACACATCTCCTGTACAGGAAGTAATAAAAGTTAGTTAACCCCCCCGAGAGGCCTAGTACCCCACACGAGAGGCCTAGTACCACACGAGAGGCCTAGTACCCCACACACAACACCTGCAGTATTTCCACACACTTACATGCACATCTTGCACACGCAGAGTGGTATACTCTCACTGAGGTCAAATAAAAGAAACAATAGCAGCTCACAATAGGGAATAATACTTTGGTGGAGGAAGTGACTGACAAAGGTTAACTAGATAACAGCTGGCCTTAGGGAAACATGGGGTGAGACTAGAAGAGAGAGAGAGAGTGAGAGAGTGATAAGATGCCCAGTAGAGATGGTGGACTTGGTAAGAAAATAAAGTCAGCAGGAAAAAGTAATGTAGGGAGAGAAAGGAAAACGAAATGTAATGGAATAAAGAAACCATAGAATATTGCATCTTGTGTTGCATATGTGCTGGTGGGAGGAAGAAGTAGTCAAACAGTATCGTGGAATTTAACTGATGATATAAAATGAAATTTACTAGTATAACACAGCAGAGACACAACACACGACACATACACACACAGAGAATCACAAATACACTATACACACACACACACAAACATACACACACAGAGTCACTCGCTACTTGCAAGACTTAAAATCTCAAAGATAGTATCATTCAAAGATACAGTGCCACACCACGTGGACCACCACATACTGGTGGAACTGGCACTTCCAGGTAATAACAGCAGAAAAATATCTTTAACATTCTTGAAGCAAACAGTACTATCACAAATCTTTAGAAGTGAATTAACATAATGGTGGTAAAAGGTAATAAGAGCCTTGTTAGCCAAAATTTGTTAACTTAAAATAATGAGCTAATGAGACGTGTGATGTACCAACTTGGGTCACACACAATATGCCCAGACTTGACCTGCAGGGACGTTACTCTATACATAACAAATACCGTCAGGACACTACACTATCTTGACTAATGTCACAATGCACTACTACGGCATAACACAACCTGTGGCACTATCACCTGGCTGATGATCTTTTGGTAACTAAGATTATCCTATTTGAAGATTTATGAGGACTGGCTACCTCATACACTTCTTTTTGGCAGATAATATTGCGGCTGTGCATGTGTGTGTGCATGTGTGTGTGCAGAAAGTGTTAACATGTGTGTGTGTGTGTGTATGTGCAGAAATTGTTAACAATTTTCACAACAAAATTGGGTCAGTCAAAGTAAACAAAAAGAAAGAACCAAGTGAAAGTTCTACGGAATTCTCATATCAGAAACATTCTATATCTAAACAGACGGTCAAAGCCACTCCATACAACACAATCTACAGTACTACAACATCAAACCTTACACTAACCCCACCCAGCCTACAACATGGAGTTGACTACCACACAACAGGTAACAACTCACAAGAAAAATGACAGAGAGCCATTGCCGTCACATCTTTATCGCAACCCTCCAGCTGCAGGAACTTCTCCAGATAATGAGTAGGAGTGTAAGTAGTCCTTCTTGCAGGAGCAACCAGAGGCTCCAGGTTCCATTCTTCATTCCTGACTACAACGCACTGCAGAACTCGGCCGGTCTTTGGGTTGAAAAAATCCCTCTCTGGACTCCTTTCGCTGAAGTATTGAGTGACCTGGGGCAAGCCCACAAAGATGTAGTGTGTTATAGCCCGGTCTCTCAGATAGGACAACCATGGCACTCTGGTGGACTTGGTGATAGTGTACTCATAAACGAGCACTTTGCTTCCACAGAGAACTCTATTAAGTTCTGTGCTAATGCTTGTCACTCTAAGTTTCTCCTCGGCGTAGTCCTTTGAGCGCTCATCACAGATGACGGCAATCTTCATTTCTCGAGACCGTATAGTCTCCAGGACCTGGTTCATCTGGTTGAAGCGGCTATATTCGGGGTTTGTCAGGGACGGAGTCCCAGATGTGTCGAGATGGTTGGGTCTAGTGGGCCCATCTGCAGGTGGTCTCGCTAAGCCATGCAAGACAGTCCCGTTCACTCGCTCATTCATTGTAAAGGTCAATAGTTCAGTTGAATTGGTTGGTCTGCAGTCAGTTGCAAAGAAAGGATTTTTTTCTAACAAATTTCTAACCTTGACAAAGAGAGAGAGAGAGAAAAAAAGGATTATTTATCCGATGATATTTCTGTTTGTTTACCGAGATCTAGAGTTTATTTTCAAATGCCTTGTAACCTAAAGAAGAGCAGCTTTATCCATGCAGTAGAAAGATAAAAACAATTATACTTTCCAACTAGCTCGCTGCTGGCTCGGTATTGACAACTACAGATTCGGGCTGCTATATACCAGCATGCTATTCAAACTACAAACAACAGTTTAGTAAAGACAACGACAACACCGACTCAATTTTATGTTCCAGCTGTTCACCCAACCCGTACGAGTTTCTACGCTAGTAAAACGGCAATAGCCACAACTTACTTTAAAAAGCTGCCATTGTCTCCAGATCAATTTACTGCTACACAGCAGTGTTTATCGAAGTTATCAAACTGCAAATAGCTCTAGAGGAAATAGTTTTAAGTCCGTTGCGGGTGTGGGAAATAAAAAATGTCAATACAGAAAACTATTTGGACTTTTTAAGCGAAACAAATATTTTACGGTAGGTGGTCTGGGAAAAATTAAAAAATATATTGTCGTCTTTCCAACGGCATGGCCTCTTCGATTGGAAGAGCTGCAAATGCAGCAGCGAGTGCGAAGAAGACGAAGAAAGTCCTGGAGCGGCTGGAGCAGAAAATCCAGGAGGGCTCCTACTACGAAGCACTACAGACTTGTAGAGCTCTGTACGAGCGATACTGTGTCCAGGGCAATGAAGAACAGGCTATGAGTCTTCTAGTGGAAGGAGCTTCCACTTTACTAAAACATGAACAGGTTAGTATCGTTCCCACTTTAATTGGTTAATTAACATTTATAATAATATGTGTCAGTAAGTAACTGGCTAATTGCATTAATGGAATTCATTGAGCTAGGTTAATGGTGCCACCCATTGTGTTACGAAGGATTAGGGAAATTTTTAATAGAAGATAATGTCGGTTTCAAATTTGGGAGTTTTCTTTATTGCAGCAATACCGAACATGATGAATACATTTAGTTTCATGCAAGAGAGCACACTTTCTACCAATGTGTGAATACAAATTTTACACTAGTCTGTTTAACAAGGTGGTTGGCTCTATTTTAATTCACACTTCGGTGTTTCACTTAAGCCTTGAAGCAAATTCATAATTAGCAATGCAGTTACATCCATTTGGAAATCCCTTTGAGAGGCGGAACAGTTTGCAAGATTAAAACTTTCCTTACCAAAACTTTAATTGAATGTCATACCACTTTTGTTTAAAAAATAACCTTGGGAAAAACAGTCTTATGTAGAAGACTTTTAACAAGGGGGGATAAAAACCTTAAACACTAATGTTATCCATTGATGGACGCTAAGTGAAATTTTTGTGAGCACACAAGAACAGATAGAAACTTGGGCACTCAACTTCACCTCTCTTCATGGCCATTCCAATGGATGCTAAGTTTCTTTGTTTGATCTAACCCTTTCTCCTTGAGCCGTGGTCTTTTAATCAGTAAGTACATACATGGGTTGCTTGGCTTGAATTGTATAACACATTCAGTTGATTGATTTCTACATGAAGTAAGGGGATGGAGTCATTCTTGAAAGAAAAAAATGCAATGTATTTGGCATGTAATGCCTTAGTTATGGCCATGAGAAGTTACAGTTTGGAGGAGGTTTTGGAGTTACTAGAATTGTTGGGCATCATAAATTGACGAGTACATTAAGTTTGGTAGAATTGGATGGTTTAAGTGAGAATGATGAGAGTGCTACAAGATATGAGTGGGCACTGCTGGTTTTACAGTGCTTCTCCCTTGATATGCAATGTAAGTGGGTTTTTTTCTCTACAATAATCTGCTTGCTCAAACTACCTGCTCATCACACTATTTTGAAGTCCCTCTGAGAGGTTCCTATGAGCATTTCCCATCATGTACTGTATGTAAGATATCTTCCCTCTAGAATGTAGACTGACACAAGCCTACCCCCTCCACCCCTATCCCCTCCCCCTCCCTACTTCCCCATTCTACCATGACATCACTTGCATACACATATGGCCCTTATGAGTTTGTGTGTGGTTGTCACATGTTTGATCTACTGTGCAGTGTGAAGACAAATATAGTCTTGGGCAAACAATACTAATTCATGTGAGTGTCCCTGGAACTAATTAATCAGACCTTTTCGTTTCCAACTATGTAATCTGTAGTCCTTACATCATATTCTATTTATGGTAACCAGAACTGAAAATATGTCATCTTGTGTGTGTGTGTTCTCCTTTGGATGCTGTATTCTCAGTCCATTTCCAAAAAATATATAAATTTGTAGGGTGCTTTGTGGCTGGTAAAACAAGCTGTGTGTAATGCATTCCAAAGTGAGGACTCACACATTGAAGGATATGCCCCAAATAGGGAGTGGCACGGTTTACTTTGGGCTTTTCCCTCCTCTTTATTATGCCTGTGCTTTGGAAAGGCTGATTTCCCAGGTCTACAGGCTATGTGTGCAGGGCATGTTTGTTTAATTTTCTGTCTCAAATATATGAAGTAACTCCCTTTTATGTAGTCAAGTAAGTGCTCATTTGCTGTCTAACTGATTGACTTCTCTCTAGCCATGAATCTCACTAAAGGGATTTTCCCTGCATTATGCTGTTTGTACACAACCAACTAACTTAGGAACTGCCAGCTGTCTTTTTGTTTGTTTCCCCCCTTTAGCACACCCCTTATGTTGTTCTATGATGTAATGCAAGCTCTGGTTTGGCTGTTTGTGCTAGTTCTTTATTTCTTGCTAAACCTTTCAACTCCAACTGACCTTCAACCAGCACAGCTTTCAATCTCATGTACTGCTTATTCCCTGCTTGCAATGACCTAACAGCTAAACCAGCTTCAATGGGGAAGCACATGGACACACACACACACACAAACACAAACACTTTTTTTTTTTGTGCAGAGATTAAAAATTTGATGGGAACAGTTGAAAAATGGGAAGAATCGCTATTGACCCCATATACTAGTACAATTAACCCCATAACCGTCGTACTTTGAAGTAGCACCTCAGGAAAATCGTTGTTTATTTTCGTCTATGTTCTGTGTTGCCTCACTTGAACGCTATAGCTTCAAGAAAGTTAGCTATAAATTAGGAAGTGGTGTTCGAACTCCTTGCAGTGGTATCTCTAAAGCTACAGTGCAAACATTGAGGTAGCTTTCAGAGTCCGAGTTTTGGCTTACTTCAAAATGGCAACCGGGAGGTCCATTGTTGAGGTAGTAGACCTGGATTAGCAGCAACGTCGACATTTTAGATGGGGAATTAAGTAAGCCAGAAGGTGCATAGGATATTTATGCTTACAGAAACCATTCAACAGCAAAGAGAATTGCTCTGAGAAGGAATCCAGGCAGAGAATTGCTCTGTGAAGGAATCCAGGCAGAGAGTTGCTCTATGAAGGAATCCAGGCAGAGAGTTGCTCTGTGAAGGAGTCCAGGCAGAGAGTTGCTCTGTGAAGGAATCCAGGCAGAGAGTTGCTCTATGAAGGAATCCAGGCAGAGAGTTGCTCTGTGAAGGAGTCCAGGCAGAGAGTTGCTCTGTGAAGGAATCCAGGAAGAGAGTTGCTCTGTGAAGGAATCCAGGCAGAGAGTTGCTCTATGAAGGAATCCAGGCAGAGAGTTGCTCTGTGAAGGAGTCCAGGCAGAGAGTTGCTCTGTGAAGGAATCCAGGCAGAGAGTTGCTCTATGAAGGAATCCAGGCAGAGAGTTGCTCTGTGAAGGAGTCCAGGAAGAGAGTTGCTCTATGAAGGAATCCAGGCAGAGAGTTGCTCTGTGAAGGAGTCCAGGAAGAGAGTTGCTCTGTGAAGGAATCCAGGCAGAGAGTTGCTCTATGAAGGAATCCAGGCAGAGAGTTGCTCTGTGAAGGAGTCCAGGCAGAGAGTTGCTCTGTGAAGGAATCCATGCGTTTGACTACAGTTTTAGAAGACAAAACAGTTGTGAATATTTTCATGAGGATGATGTAGTTTGTACTTGACTCAGAATTAGTTACAGGCAGTCTAGTATCAGATATGGAAAGTTATTTTATCTATTTGCAGTTTTACAGCATTTTAAAGACGAAATTTAAGAAAATTTATTTCCCTGACAATTCAGCAGTGTAAGGGTTAAAAGAGGTAACATTATTATATCACCCTCTAAACTCAACCTGGGTTGCAGTGTCACTCCTCTGACTTCACGTTAAGTGGATCTGGACTATCATCTTTCCTGGTCCAAGATTTTTACATGAAGGATGTGCTATGAGGTTTATAATAATTTGTATTGATTTTTGTTAACCCCTAATATCATCCTTAAGATGAAATAAGATAGTAGCAAGCATGTTCCGAACTTGGCAAAGGTAATTTGAGTAACCATTTTCAGAGGTATTTAGGCCAGAGTCACTGGAAGCTTCCACCTGTTGTAGCACTAGCAAGGAAATGCATTCCGTATTAAAGGCTTCTCGTGTTCAGACAATACAAATTACTGGTGCCTACTAATGGTTGCCATAGAGACTAGACCATTGAAGTAGTATGGTCCTTTCCTCAACAGTCCACAATCATCTTCCGAATCGCTGATGAGATGATGAAGAGAGAACTATGATAATTCAGAGCATTTAAATTTGAAATGTGTTGTAAGTGTATTAAATGCCACCTCCTCCCCCTCCCCTTTCCTCCTTTACCGGTGATTTATCACTCCACTTTCCCCTATTGATGCCATTTACGAATAATACTATTTGAAAATGTCAGTGTTGGGTTAGTAATACCTTAGTGTGGTACCCTTTACCTAACCTTAGCAACGCCAGTTCAAAGTCCCTGAAAATGGCAGTAACAGCACTAGGTGGACGGGGATGTGATGAATATGTTATGAATGAAAAGTAAAAGTGTTGTTAGAACATACAGTGTGGTGAAATGGGTAAAAGTGCGTGTGATGTACTGTTTTTGAGGTTTTGTTAGTTGAATGACCAAGAAGTGAAAGTGAATGAAGTGACAGATATGCAAGTTGTTAGTTGTGTTGATGTGACCAGCACTGCAGCATTAGGACTGCTTCTTGTCTGCCTTCCTCCAGCTGCAAGATGGACTCGACAGGTGGCTGGTTTGTACAGCTAAAGATATGCTAAAGTTCAGTTGATGCACAACAGCTGAATGAAGTGTATACATATGCTATAGGCTGAGGGGGGAAGTGGGTCAATATTCTGGTATGGATCAAAGTACACGGCATAGTAATCAGAATACAAGACAATGTACTTTTTTTTACTTGATGCTGTGAGTGTGTGTGTGTGTGTGTGTGTGTTTGCAGTATGAGAGTGGCACAGACCTGGCACTCCTACTTGTGACTCATCTGAAGGACAAGCATAGCCCCATCACTGAAGACACTCTGGGTATTTGTTATTTGTGTGTGTGTGTGTGTGGGGGGGGGGGGGGGTAGCATACATACATAGGTGGGTGGATCTCAATATGACGCTATGTATGTGTGTGTGTGTGTAGACATGATATGCAAGTTGTTTGTGCTCTACAAGCCTCCATTGTTGCCTCCTGGTAGTGAGAATGGCAAGTCCAAGAAAGACACAGATAAAGAGGAGACAACCGCTGCTGGAGTGCTCCCACGAGAGATTGATCCCAGGGAAGTTTTTATGAGAGCAGCTCTCAAGTAAGTTGTGGCAGCTTATTCTTGTAGTGGTGGGCATAGGGTGAATTGTCTGCTTACTGTTGCATGTTGGTTGAATTGTGTGTATGTGTGTGTGTGTGTGTGCTATCCATGTGTGTGTGTGTGTGTGCTATCCATGTGTGTGTGTGTGTGTGCTATCCGTGTGCGTGCTATCCATGTGTATATGTGAATGTATGTGTGTGATGCATGTGTATGGTTGTATGCAATCCAAATTCGTATATGTGTCTTGTATGTATGTAGATGGTATGCCAGTTGTTCACATGTGTTAGCTGTGTATGTGCATGTGTTTGTTTGTGCTGTGTGTGTGTGTGTGTGTGTGTATGAATCACTATTGATCCAATCATCAGGTGGACCAGTATGGTGGGCGGGGAAGGATGCAAACATGGGCACCCTCATCTTCACAAACTCCTGGCAATCAGCTACTGGGAATGTGAGTCACACACATATTTCTGGTAAGGGGTGGGTGGGAAGAAAAAACAATTGAGGATGATGGAGAGAATGGAGATTAAAAAATAATTAAAATGAGGGGAAAGATGAAGGAGGTGCAGTGAGAAAGCTAATGATGCTGGGCTTAAGTGCATAGTTGTCCTCATCAATATCTTGTTCTACGTTCAGTTGGTAGTGTAATGGAGTCTCACTGTGTCAGATTCAGCGTTGTAGATGATGAGTTACAGACACCCTTAGCTAGCTCCTTACTACTTTCCCAAAGTAGGTCTACACTGTTGTATCTATAATTCTAGTCTCTAGAATGGCAAGAGTGACCGTAAAAAGTGAGATACATAATTGGCGAGCGAGCGTAGCGAGCGAGACGCTTACAGGGGTAACACAATTGAAAATCGGGGATGTTTGTTTATTTAGATATGTTTGGACGTATGTATGTCATTTTGTACTTTGACCCTCCGTATTTTTGTGTTTGCTCGGCGTTCGACCCCGTCCCAAACTTCACTAAACAGAATCCTCTGGTTTAGCGACCATTACCCGTATCACCTTAGAAATTGAATTGTTTACCGCTTTGAATTGTTTTGCGGGTGCAGTTAAAACG
>WLWI01003769.1_pt1 | contig 12972 bp, 10 predicted proteins | sample 6701501 | NCBI WGS metagenome assembly WLWI01 (sample SAMN12718690, study PRJNA515312) | sponge metagenome | isolation source: marine sponge | host: Mycale hentscheli | place: New Zealand: South Island, Marlborough, Capsize Point | collected 2014-11-01
CTTGGTAAGTGTGCACTATTTTTTGCCTTTAGGTATATGAACTGTGCATACTAACCACCCTTGGGGTATTGCTATTTTTGAGTTTTAGTTTAATAGAATAGGCCAGATAAAGCAGGGAGCAGGTTATATGAGGCCAGATGCGAGGGTCTACTACTCTCTCATATCCACCTATATGGGACCAGCCCTATCATATAACGCTCCTGCTGCCGCTCTCATAGCAGGAACTTACCATAGCTAGCTGCTTTATGGCTTACTGCAGAGCAGCCCAGTAGAGTTAGATCTGGAGATAACAGCTGGCAGCTACAATGCTAAAGTAAACATGCTAAAGTGCTTCAATTGAATTTTAATTGAATTTTAATTTTGGGCCGGAAACACGGAAGAATTCACTTGACACCGAAAATGCTGATAAACAAAGTTGCTAGTGGAAACTGGGCAGGCCCTGGGTAAACGGGATCTAAAATAGTTAGAGCATGCGCTTAGGTACTGGTGGATTTAGTGCACAAAGCCCTCGGGCCTACGGCCCTTTTGGGTTATTACGTCCCCCTAGGTTATAGAATTGTTACCAAGGTATTCGCCATGAGCAGTACCTAATAAATTTATTATCCATTGGATACCCGAGAATATCATTCGTCTGATTGGCGGTATTTACGCTCGTGCCTGCGGCACTCGCGTAAATACTAAGCCAACAGACTCGTGATATTCTCCTGTATCAAATGAATAATATATATGTATTATTATTAGTAGTATCATTATTATTATTATTATTATTAGTAGTAGTAGTAGTATCATTATTATTATTATTATTATTATTATTATTATTATTATTATTATTATTATTATTATTAGTATTATTATTAGTAGTATCATTATTATTATCATTATTATTATTATTATTATTAGTATTAGTATTATTATTAGTAGTATCATTATTATTATTATTATTATTATTATTATTATTATTATTATTATTATTATTATATGTGGGAAAATAATAATTAAACAACCAGGAGTAAACAAAATGATTCAATAATTAGAATCACTCACTTATCAAAATGAATTATATAATTACTTTATATTACAATTGTTGCAATTCACTCATTAATATAAGTTATGACTGTCTTCACACTAAATCCGCTCCAGTGTGTCATATGCTGCTTGTCTTACTACTCTTGATGTATCATATCCAATGTTATCTATTGCAGGAATACTTTCGTAAATCTTGGAAGAACGTGTGACACGATGTTCTCCTTCAGGTTGAACATAAGGCACATTGTAGGCCATGCAATCATCAAGCTCCACCCCTGAGGCAATAACTGAAGGAGAACTATTTAAATCAGCTTTTGCTGATGTTCTATGCAATAACCACAAATTTTAATAACATTTTTGGCCAAAGGAATTTACTACACAGACAGTAAGACAGAAACACATTAAATTTATCTTACATCAGAGGTATTTCTATAATTATGAAATACTAACTTGAGAATAGTATCAGAGAGGTGAAATGGCAGAAAGGACTCAAAATAACCATGCATAGCTTCCCCAAGAGGAATAACGATAAAACATCAACAACAACAACAAAAAAAAAGAGTAGAATTTTAGTAATGGCTTAATCACTTGATGGTTTAATGCATTTGGACACCAGTGGAGGAACAGCTGTTTTAAATAGTTACTGACATAAGAATTTCTCCAGTGCTTACCTTTTCCAACTTACAAGTCCAGCAACAGCAATACAAGCTACCACAGCAAGTAAGACCCCTACAGCAGTGATGCCACACACCACTACAATGGCAATTATCACAGACGTATTTGAAAGAGTTCCAACGGAACTTTCAAGCTGCTACAAAAACAGTGCCAGGAAACAAGTAGTGAATACTTGACCTATACAAACACCCATAATTTATCCAAATACATACTTTAAGGCTTTGAAAACTTTTTTTTTTTTAGTAAGAACTTATATGGAATAGTTTTTAGTGTAAGGGCTTATTTAAACTTCCAAATATATCTGCAATAATTCCCACCTGGTCAGCTGTAGAGTCTGTAGTGGATAGTGTCTTTATCTGAATTATTGCTGACTTCATTCCTGAACTAGTGTGCTCTCCCACTGCGAATACCTGAGCTTTGTACTCAGCATTGGGATTCAAATTGTTCAATTGAACCAGCCAGTTGGAGGCATTCATACGGCTTGAGGCATTCACACGTACAACTTCTATATCCTCAGGATATGTACTGGCTGGGCCGTAAGTAACCACATACGCATCAATGATGGCATGCTGGTCTTCACACCTGTGTTGCCAGGATACCACAGCTGTTTCTTCAGAGAATGACTCAAACTGAAGCGTAGTAGGTGCACCTGGAACTTGTTATTTTACCAGTGATGGTGAAGAAATGGTGAGAGATAAAAAATAAATGTCAAAACAGTTTTGTCTATACTATTCCATTCCTACTAGAATACGTAATGTCAGGACAAGATATAAATGATTTTCATATGATAATTATATACCTAGCATAGAATTTATTGCCCAAAATGTACTTGACTAAAAACTTTTAAATAAAGAACATTTGATACCAAATTTCTTGTTACTATCTACTATTGGAAATATTAGGGTCTGCATTAGATTTATAGCATTTGACTACAAGCACCACGGTCTCTCAGGTCTGACAGGTTACAAATATGTCCATTATCTTAGAAACTATGGTTGTTTGTGACTATTTTATAAGCAATGCTAAGACAAATAACAATGTAGATTATGAATGGATAATTGAGAAGTTTACAAAAATTGTTTCAGTTATATAGCAAGCAAGCAACAATATTAAAATAACCAAAGAGTGCTTCAAACAGAGCTGGTTGTTATCAAGTCTGTTCATAATTACCCAGTACATTACTTGCTGTTGTTTTTCAGCTTTGCAGATACTGTTATGCCAAAACATCACAAACTACAGAATTGTTAATAGCTGCTAATGCTGAATTAATAGCGGCTAATATTGAGTTAATATAACATTTAATGAGTACTCTTTTATGCCTTCTGTTCCATTTGGGTTTAGTAACTGAAAGTGTAATTTTGTCCCAACTCTTAAAAATAAAATCATTGTAGGTGTGTGTTTTCTACTTTTATTGCAGTACGTTCACAAGTATTCTTTCCAGCTTCCTGCCATCCTAGAAAAGGTTAATGAAACCAGGAACCTGCCACGATAACTGTGTTTACTGGCTATAAAATAAATAAAAATTAATTTGTACTGCAATTCACAGCCCTTGCCACTCAGTATTTGTCCTTGTGTCTTGGAATTCACCTTAATGTTTCGGGATTCGTAAACACAAGAATATAATTTTTACCATACATATAGCTATCCCTATGTTGATTATAAAGAAGACTTAGCCGGCCAAATTGATTGTCACACTTAATTTTAAGTAAACCAGTTAAATCCAGTAGTGATATCCTATTTCATTCACTTTGTCTATATTTTATTTTTCCCATTTCTTGCCTCCTTGCTGACAAATTTCCTATTGGTAAGTATTACTATTACTATACACTTGTTAGCACTGCTTACTGGAATGGGAAGTTTGAGTAAGAATAGTGACAGAACCACTTGTCACCGAGTTCACTGCAGTGACAGACACTGTATATTTACTAAACACCCTAAGGCCACTTAGGGTGGCGGAATTGGAAGTTCCGCTGGTTGTGACTGTGATATTTTGTTCATTGCTGATGTCACAAGGTCCAGCGTACACTGCAGTGACCTCATAGCTTGTCACACATGATTCTGGTGCTGAAGTCCAGGTAACGGCAATGGAGTTGGGACTTGGAATGACAGAACTAATAGATGGTCGAATATCTAAACATGACAGAAAAATGTTTTAATTAGACATTATCATACGAGTTTGATTAAATGGTATTTTAATCAATGGTATTTTTCAAACACATCTTAGTTCTTTTAACAATAGCATTTCTCAGCCACAAAAACACCAGCCTACTCTCAGCCACAAATACATCAATCTACCAAAGTCTTGCTGCTGCATCTTTTAACTGTCTAACTCCTATACTACTAGATATTGTCTGTGCAAGTCTTAGTCTTAAATGCAGCAAATCACATATTTGAAAATTGTATACCTGATTCTCCTTCAGTAATGACAACACTACTCCTCAAATCCTCTCTGCCATCTGATAAAACAATAGTTAAATTTACTTCATAATAGCTCCTTTCTTCTAAATTAAGGAATTGATACTGAGTTGCTGAAGTGTTTTGGATATTGACAATGTTATCTGGGAAAAGGTACCTATTACAAGGCTTGATATATCTCAGAGAGAGACGATAGTAGCTTATAATAGACAGTGTTCCATTTGTTCTCCAGGTGACATGGATGTCATTAGGACCTGAATCTATGGAGATAATCTCAAGTGTGGGTGTCTGAGTAGGATCTAGTACACACACACACACACACACACATACACACACACACACACACACACAGCATTGGTAAAGCAATTGATCAATTGTAAATATCATTAAAAGTGTCCAACAACTATTTATGCCAGAATAAGTGGTGACTAACTTAAACTATAAATATCGATTCCAAGAGCTTTGTCACTCAATTCAAATTTATTTCTTAAGTTATATTTTGTGTTCCTATTACAGCTTTAGTAGCTATTTAATGTACTATTTACTCAGTACTCAAAGGTAAGGTATATACTACACTTACTATAGAAATATGGAGAGTACTAATGACAACCAAAATTATTTTGGTACAAAGCACTCAAATAATTTGTAGAAATACTTTGCCTATGCTACGTGGGAGAAAAACGGGTCTAAGCAAAACCCTGGTATTTGATTTACAGCTTTAAAAGAAGCTAGTTGTAAAGATTTGCATAGGATGAATAAAGTATAATGGATTCTAAATTAGCTACATATAGTCAAATATCATTTATATTTGCAGTTCCTTATCTTTAATAGCCATTTTTATATTACAGTCTAAAGAATTTGAATCTTCTCTGACAATTCAACCGTGAAAGGGTTTTAAAAAAGCACATAAATTTGGATCCCCTGAGGCCATTTATACCCAATAATCCGCTGCCTGCAGGGCTAATCAAAGGGCATACAGGCAGTGTTGTTTTGGTTTAGCAATTCCAGACTTTCTTAGTTTTAGTTATTCATACTAAAAAAATATCTTGAATGCTTAGTTTTAGTTTTTTCCCCAAATTCTCCCTGAAGATTTAGTTATAGTTTTTAGTTTTTCTTCAATACCATGTAGAAGATTTAGTTAGTTATACTATATGTAGTTTAGAGAATAATTACTTGATGGGAATTTATATTTTCATTTAATAATGACATAATTCAAGGTGAATTGTTTACAATAAAATTGCTTAGTTTTAGTTTTTGTCATCCACTCTACTGGTAGTTTTAGTTATTATCGAATTTACTGTCTTCTATAATAATTAGTTTCATGTTCTCTACAGCTTAGTTTTAGTTATTCTTACCAAAAGTAAAATACCCCAAAACTAAGGGGTTTTGGTTTTAGTTTTAGTTAACTAAAACAACACTACATACACAGGTACACAATTTATAGGAAAAATCTGTGTAGAAACTGGGTAATTAAAAAAATCATTTTACATACATCTAGGTCTAATGATTTTGTTGAATGCATGCACCATTGCCTCATGCACTGGTTATTTTGCAAATCAATGAGGGTTACCAGCTATTTTTATTCTCATTGTTTCCTGTTCAATTGTTGTTTTAAATTCTCAGTAGCCACAGAGCACGGCCATGTTTTCTATAAGTCTATAATGGTCTTCATAACTAACTACAACTTTACCCATTGTAGTAGCAAAAACCATTCTGCTGTTACGGCCGCCTCGAGGTATACCATCATCATCAAAATAGAAAGAGTACACAAAAAAGGTGTACTCCATATCTTGGCTCAGCTCATTGACAACATATGGGGCACGCCCACTAATACCAGTTCTAGTAGGATTCCCACTAATAACATGAATTCCAAATATCCGATAGTGTTTGATGTCTGCATTCCTGTCCAGACAAGGAATGTCATCCCACTCCAAGAAAACCTGAGTCCTAGAAACGCCTGTAACCCTGACATTCTGCGGTGCAGCTGATTCTGAAGGAATGGAAAGCAACTTGTTAAAGTATACAAATATCAATTCATTATTTTTTTAATAAAATGTTCAACTGTGATAACAAGAGAATTAGCTTTACTTCAAAATTTACAGTTATTTGAACAATTCTGAAAAATGGAGGCCTCCATGAGGTTAGCAGTAACTTACGTGCTGTCTTTGTTGTGGCAGTTGCTGTAGTAACTACAGGACTGCCTGAAGATACGGAACCTGACACAGTAATGTTGTATAATGAAAACTCTTCCAAAGAGTTAATAATGATGGAGCGAGCATCACTTGTTACAACAATGTCTCTTGGTGGAGGTCCTTCACTACAGGGTCCAATATACCTGATGGAAACTGTAATACTTTCAATACCACTTTCAACATTTGGAAATGTCCAAGAAACATTCATAGATGTAGGCATAGTTATGGTTGTGATCACTCCTAGTTAAAAAATAAAGCTATATGATGGGATAAAATAAATCTGAGTATTGCTCACCTCTTGAAACAGAGCAAACAGCCAACACCTTTACAAGCAAAAGAATTGGTTGTAGCAGTCACACTCACAAATTCTTATACTTATACACTCACCAGCAGTAGGTGAAGATGGAGGACACTTAATGTAGACATTGTTAGCTGTTCAGAGAAGGCGCTAATGATGTTAGCTTAGGTTGTATTCACAAATCATACAGCCAGCCCACTCCGTAACTGGAAGGAGACATCTAAACATGGAATACGAGTACTATTGTTGCTTTTACTCCTGCACGCCATATTGCCACTATTGGAAGTTCACTGTTCCACATGGAGGTGACAAGGAAACTGTTACTATTGTTGTTACTCTCTTGTTAGTAAAATGCTCATAAAGGTTTGGAGCTCTGGTTAACTTATATTAAAGGTAATGGCTCAAAATATATATTCAATAGAATAAATTTTGCTTAGAGAATCAAGTCTATATTGTGTGATACTGCAGAAGTGGATAACTAATTGATACTATTAACATTGCAACTAACCAATTTGTACTTGACAACATGCTCACATAAAATGCAGCATAAAACACGCACAGGTCTCACTGCAGAGACTACGTGGAGCACAATTCAGTGTAGCTATGTAAATATACTAACAAATGAACTCACTGTATCCTGACATTTTATAAAGTGTTTGGTGTAGAAGCATGTCTGGTGTGACATACTCAATATCATAACTTATCAACTTATATATAATTCAAATTTGTAGTTGTAGTGGAATTGGTAAATATTGACATTGATAACAACAACAACAACAACAATAATAATAATAATTATAGTAATAATAATGACTACAATATGGTTGCTTAAAATACTGAATTTGAGAAAATATATGAAGTTGGTAAAGTTGGGATCGAAGTGATGATAGAGGTGTCGTACGATAGCTGTGCACGAGTCTCATGTTCCTACATTTGTTCTGGTCTGTACCAGTACCACAGTCTCATAACCACTCTCAGAATCATCTGGCATCCTTTGTTGTGATGTAGGTGCCTCGTTTGACTGAACTGAAGATTTCACAAGTCGTACAGGAGTCTCATACGGACGTGCTGTCATCTCATTGATGCGATTAATTTGACCATTGCCGAATTCCTCCCACTGAACATAGTCATATTCGTTATCATTCGAAGAATCAATATTTGTACTCTTTCTTTTCCTGTGATTCCACCTGTTAATTGAATGTTAGTTTATAGTTCAGTTAGTCAAGAATATGCACCATTCACTAATGATTTTCTAATTTGTATTCAATCGTGAAACATCTATATGGTTTTGATTCAATAAAAGATCTGGTAAATTAGTATTGGAATACAAGGGTTTTAAATTATGTTTAATTGGGCTCGGTGATTATTTTTTTTGGCTTGCACAAATGGGGCTCTATTTATTGACAATCCCTATTTAGACAGGAAGACTACTATAATCCTCTTGTGAATAGCTAGCTATGTGCTGAGGGCTGACAATTTATCTGCATGGATAATTTGAAACTGTACAAATTATATTTAGCTAAGAGAAGAATATCACCAGATATAGCTATCAAGCAAAAAGGTTTCTACCTTGCAGTAGATATGTTCAAATTTATTAGAAAAGCAAGGCCATTTAAACACCAAGTATTAGCCACACCGACAAATTATAGAATCATAATGTTCTGTCTACTTGTTACAGCAATATTTCTCTGTATTATTAGCATATATATATATATATATATATATATATATATATATATATATTATAATTATATATATAATACACACACATATATACATGCATATTAATACTAATAATTGCCATTTGTGTGGAAGTAGCATCTCACTTCTACTAATGCCTCAGGGCCTGTGCCACTCATTTGTAAATCATGTACAAGATAGCCAAACTTGCAACCTTAACTGTTACAATTTTCTTAATGCCAATCAGCACATGATTGGTGACACACAATCATTTACCTGAGAAAGAAAGCTATTGTAATAATCACAAGAAGAAGGATAGTGAAGGTAATAGTACCCAATGCTATCAGAGTGACTGCCACTCTTGGTAGCCCCACTGAACTGGTTGGTTCTGGCAGCTCTACGAGTAATGATGGGCTGGTTGCTTTAGATGATGTAATCACTTCAACTGATGGTGTAGTAGACATACCCACTGATGGTGAGATCAATTGGGTAGATGTTGTGACCTGATTATCCAATGAAGATATAGAAGCCATTAGTCCGAGGTCTTGCAACGCTTCCTATATAATCATAACAGGATAATAAGCCGGTAAAGTACTCCTTAAGTGCTAGCTATAATATACCCTCAGTGTGGCAGACCATCAGAAAGAGCACCAGTGATGCCAACTCTTATTAGTGCTACTATATACCATACAACTTACACCCAAGCACTATTCAGACGGAAGAATTACTAAGCATGACCATGTTAACAATCACTATGATAACACATGAGCACCCAAATTTGAACTTAAATAAAACATATTGTGTGGTATTAACTATTTGCTGTTAAAGAAAAGTAACTATTTATCAGGTAGATGAATTCAACAGAAAGAAAAAGGAAAGAAAACATGGCAACATGAAACAGAGGGAGGAGAAACAGTAAAAGAGAATAAAGAAAATTAACTTTATAAAGTAGGCACAAAGAAGGAGGAAGGAGATAAACAAGGGGGAAGGAGATAAAGAAGGGGGGAGGAGATAAAGAAGGGGGGAGGAGATAAAGAAGGGGGGAGGAGATAAAGAAGGAGGAAGGAGATAAAGAAGGAGGAAGGAGATAAAGAAGGAAGAAGGAGATAAAGAAGGAGGAAGGAGATAAAGAAGGGGGAAGGAGATAAAGAAGGGGGAAGGAGATAAAGAAGGGGGAAGGAGATAAAGAAGGAGGAAGGAGATAAAGAAGGGGGAAGGAGATAAAGAAGGGGAGGAGATAAAGAAGGAGGAAGGAGATAAAGAAGGGGGAAGGAGATAAGGGGGAAGGAGATAAAGAAGGGGGAACAAAAGGAAAGAAGAAAATATAATAGGGGGGAGGGGTAGAATTAAAGTGGGAAAGAATAAACCAAAAAAAACAACAAAAAAACAACAACAACATTTACTGCGTATGATAATGTGTCGCAGAGTGTTACTCACTTGAATAGTTTTTAAAATAGCTTCATTGAAGTACACATTTCTATGAAATCCCAATGAGAAAGAGACTTCATTTGCAACAGAAGAATATGAAATATTAGCAATAGAAAAATGGTTCGGATATACAGCCTCTCTGGAGTAAGACATAATAAAGGCACATCAAACAGGAAAGGAATTATATACTCTATTGTCCACTTTATGCTACTAATTTGGCGAGCAAGCAAGACACTTTATATACAGTGGTGTCAAATTGGCAATTGGGGATATAAATTTTGTTTGTATATATGTGTGGACATACATAATATGTCATTTTGTACTCTGACCCTCACAGTTTTGTGCTTGCTTGGTGGTCGACTGTGTCCACATATTCCACTAAACGGAATCCTTTGGTTTAGTAACCTTTACCCATAGCATCAAACAAAATTTACCCCTTTGAATGTTGTGTCTGACATATCTGATATTTTGCAGATGCAGTTATGTCTTGCAAACTTAGGAGTTCATTTCTATTCGAAATAGCAGTGGTGATAAGTTATTATCTTGGCTAATGTGCTGTTTGTCATAATTTTGGCCCTACGTAAACAGTATTGTTCTTACTAGAAAATCCATTGTCCTATAGTCAAGTCATGAAGTAAGTCTTGTGTTGGTATATTCGTGTGTGTGAAAGTGTAGAGTGTTACAGCTACTGCTTAGCTAAAGAATAGCATAACGTAAACAACTACTAAATAAACATATATTAGCTGCCTTTACACAGATTTTCAGTTACTGCAGCAGTAAGTTACCATTTAGAGTTAATATAAACTGTGCGGTAATTGCTTGGGTTTTTTTTAGTTCCTTACCATGTGACATTTAAATGCCTTACCATTGGCATCTAAACCCCTTACCATATGACATTTACATTCCTTACCATATGGCATTAGCTGGAGTGCGTTTTGTCAGGAACACAGGTCATTTAGATGAAGCTATCACTACTATAGTCAATGGCTACATCGCTACTTTAGGACTAAATAGACTGAATGATGCCTTCTAAAACTAGGTGAACAGGATCTGAGACATTAACTTCAGGCAAACTAAATGAATGTAGTCTGATTGTTAATTTTGTATACCGATTTTGTAACCAACTTTATCAGATTTATACGTTGTGTGAAGTACTTGTGCATAATGGCTCGCTCGCCATTTGTGCTGAAGCACATCACTAGTATTAAAATTAATACAGTGTGAGGTTCTAAATAATGCACAAGTATATACATCAGTGTATAATGGCATATTCTACTACATATATATTCATTTATTGTACGGCAGTCATAATGTTACTCTAAATTACCAGGGGAAAATAGATTTCTAGCTATTAGGCTTTTCTTTATACCAAAACAACCTTTCAACATACCTGATACTCAAACTATCACATTGTGAAGCATCCATAGAGCAGTGCACTTTACTTGCATTTGCAACAACCCTCTTGACTTTCAATTGAAGATCTGCAGTGAACTAAGTCATGTATATTTATGATTATAATATGATACCAAGTATATATATATATATATATAATATATATTATACATATTATATATAATATGATTATATATGATACCAAGTACAAAGACGTAGCTTAGAAATATTTATTTTACTTACTTGCTCAAGGATAATGTCAGCAATGGTGACCTCAGCTACGGCATAATACGGTATTTCTAGATCATAAAAAGCTGTGTAATTTATGTCATTCATTCAAATGGAGAGTGAGCAATTGTGCACAAGCAATGAAAACAACAGGATGAACATAATTTTTTTTTTTGAACTTATCGTAGTATTGAAGTAATGTAGTGGTTAAAATGAATTTGTACAGTATTATAAAACAACAGGATAGCTAGTATTAAAGTTTACCTTAAATCTGATAAAAGTTGATTTTTTGCCATACAAGTCTGTGTGCAAAACAACAAGAAAGCTAGCTTAGGAAGGCATCATTCAGTCCATATATTCTTAAAGTAGTTATAAGTATGTCCATTGACCAGTTAACAAATATGGAATTGCTTTTTATCAATTTTCCAGAGTAGTAGTAGTAGCTTCTGTAGTATCTATTCTTAAAAAACAAACAAACCATTTTGACTATCTAACGGATCAGTATATAGTTACAGACAAAAGAAAAACGCTCCTACTGCTAAAAAGAATGGCTGAGTTTGAAAATTATGCATGGTAAAAGGTTCAATGCCATAGCAACCACTTGCTGAAATTGTTTGACTTGAAAAGAAAAGCATTTCTAAGGATAATCTAAGAATGGTAACTGAAACACCAAGACGACTACTATAAGCCTCTTGCACATGTGCGCAGAGAGTTAAAAACTTCACTTTATAAGATATTTTGAGCTATTCTTTAGCTAAGTAGTAGCTGTAACAACACACAACTCTTTCACATGCACTTGTTCACTGGATTATTGTCGTGACTTGATAATTGGACAAATGAATTCAAGTAAGAACAATACTGTTGCATAGGTCGTATAACTATGACAAACTACAGTGCATTAAACCTAGATAACTTATCACCGCCACTAATTCAAGTGAACTCTAGTTAGTTTGTAAGACCTGCATCCGCAAAAATTCAGATATGTATAGACAACCTAATTCAAAGGGGTAAATACTTGGATGATACAGGTAAAGGTCAATAAGATTCTGTTTAGTGGAGTATGGGTCTGAGTTGATCTCCAACCAAACACTAAAACACGAGGGTCAAAGTATAAAATGATATAAGTATGTCCTCACATAAACAAATTATTAAAAAAACATCCCCGATTTTCAATTGTGTTATCCCTGATAGTGTCTCACTTGCTTCACTCGCTCATCAATTATTGTTCAATCCCAGAGGAAGCTATTTCTCATTAACCTCCTTTTCTCATTCTAATTGATTCTGCCTTCAAACACTACACCTTCAACTAGGATTTAGCTATTCTTGACTCTCCTCTTTCAAAATTATCAAACTTTTATATACCCTATCCTTGAATTATAACTACGCTTGCTCACTCAGTGTTTTGTATAAGCACACTGTAGTTATATACCTTATAAATTATAGAAATGTAAGATAAAATGTATGAAAAAAGAAAGTCGTTTTGTAATAGGAATATGCTGTGTGGTGCTCATTGTGTGTGTGTGTGTGTGTGTGTGTGTGTGTGTGTGTGTGTGTGCCACTTAGAATTTTCTATCTCTACCCTGTCTACTGAATTGCATAGTAATGTCTTGCTAATATATTTTTTAACTTCAGTACAAT
>WLWI01003770.1_pt1 | contig 12972 bp, 10 predicted proteins | sample 6701501 | NCBI WGS metagenome assembly WLWI01 (sample SAMN12718690, study PRJNA515312) | sponge metagenome | isolation source: marine sponge | host: Mycale hentscheli | place: New Zealand: South Island, Marlborough, Capsize Point | collected 2014-11-01
TTTGACGAGACCAAATGTGACAATGATCACGTCACTAATGTGCACGTGACCGAACGCATATCGGGAACGAATCGGCTCGTTTGAAATCGATGCCGATACCGATATTTTTCTGGCATATCGGTGCTATACCGATAGCCGATCCGATTATCGGTGCAACTCTACTAAAAAGCATCAGTTTACCTTGTTTTTTAAATGCATCTCAAGTCCTTGCTGTTCGAGTCCTTTCCATAACTTTTGTGCATTAGCTCTATGCCTTTCCCAACAGGCACTCAAACCCTATACAAAGCAAGCACAATGGAAAATACATACAACATACATACATAAGCACACAATTATGGTTCAAGACTTTACTCAATATAAAGTATATTGTAAGGGCAAGGGAAAGTTCATTAGAGAGTTCATAAGAGGTTCCACTGTAATAGAAGTATTTTCTATTTACCTCTTCTGCAATAATTGCCAATGCCTCCCTCAGGCCGTAGTAGTTGCTTACGGCTCCTGTATGATGATATCTGCAGAACATATCCCATGTTATAGTAGCTACTTACTCATTTAATCGGTCTCACTTCCTCTGATGTCCAGTAACTCCCCAGTACTGGGACAGGGCGTCCATGTCAAGGTAAAATGACCTGACTTTAGTCTTCCTCAGAGACATTTTCGTTCTGAGAATGAATAATTACAGAATACATTAATGAAGGGAATACTTTAACGATAGTAGACAATGACTATATTGTACATTCCACTAAAAAAAATGTATATGTGGGCAGGGTTTCATACAGAGATAAGGGCACCCTGGGATCCCCCCCCCCCCCAGAATCTCATGAAATAAATTAACAATAATTGGCGAGTGAGTGAGACACTATCAGGGGTAACTCAATTGAAAATCGGGGATATTTGTTGGGACGTACATAAGGCATTTTTGTACTTTGACCCTCACGTTTTTGTGTTAGTTCTGTGGTCGACCCCGTCCCAAACTTTACTAAACAGAATCCTCCGGTTTATCGATCAGTATCCGTATCACCCTAGAAATTGAATTGTTTACCGTTTTGAATTCTTTTGTGGGTGCAGTTAAAACGTGAAAACTTACGGGACTTTTATTTCTATTCGAGTTAGTGGCGGTGGTAAGTCAATGCGCTCTTTGTCATGGTTATAAGTCGTACGCAACAGTATTTACTTGAAAATGCATTGTCCACTAGACTAACCGCAAAGGTAAGTCTCGTGTAGGTGTATGTCCAGTTGTGTCGACCTTATTTTCAGTAGCTTAGTGTTAGAAGTCAAAATCATTCATATAAAAATAGTATAGCCTTTAGGCTCGCTCGCCATTTGTGCTCAAGCACATCACTAGTTATTTACTACTAGTGATATTCTGTGGTTATGATTTATAATGGTATTCTGTGATTTTGTTGTTTGTATATATCTAATATTTGGTGAAAGTTCACTTCAGTTAATTGAGGTCCTTCAATTGCAATACGCATTAGTCTTCCAAGATTGATGCCACTAATTCTAGACCTGAGACGATTTTCAATCAAATGGGTGTGGCTTCAGCAAAAGTAGGAGTGATCAAACAAACATGTGCCCCCCTCCCCCCAGACAAAAAAATCCAGTATGAAACCCTGTGTGTGTGTCGGTGGGCGGGGTGGGTGTTGGGAAAAGAGGAGAGGGAGAGGGGGGTTGAAGGAGTGGATTTGGATTTAGTCACAGAAAACCAATTGTGACGGCACATAGGAAAGATCTGGCACAAGGCAGTGCACGTAAACATGAGGAAAAGATAAACTAAAAAAAAAAAGCCTTATATCCTTATATAGCCTGTAGATACAGCCAGTGAGGTCCATCATGTCAGCAACTGTTGAAGCTATGGCTATAAAACTTAAAGAGCTCAACTGGTTGCCAACAAACATGCAAGTGGAAACTTTTTTTTTTGGTGGGACCCCATATTGTGGCTGATTTTTCTGTGCATGATAATTATGAAAACCAACCTTGCCCTAGGACTGAAGGATATCGGTGCAGTTCCTGGAGGTGCCCCCAACACTTTCTGTGAACCACTATATGCCACGTCAATACCTTCAAGAATAGTCAATCACACCACGATGGTAGCATGTAATTGAATGTATGGCCACACCTTACCCCATTTATCCATGAAGAATGGTACAGCTCCCAGTGAGGCTACGGCATCTACCACTAGAAGGCTATTATACCTGGACAGCCACAATCTTGAGATTATACACCATACACCAGAAGACGGCTAGGCTACACACATACTTACTTGTGACACAAGTCTCCTATTCCTTTGAGAGGTTGACAAGATCCCGTTGAGGACTCACCATGGCAGACAAACAGAACTGCTGGCTTGAAGGTCGCCAATCCCTGATTAAATCACATCCAAGTTCATTGACCAAAACTGAAGTGTACTCATGTACAAGTTACATACTTTAAGCTAGTACAGTTTATAGAGTTCACTTACTTCCTCTATAGCTGTTAAACTGAATACTGTGTCATCAGCAAGCTCCAGCACCTTCACTACTGCCCCTACCATTATGAACATAATTTATCCACATTATTCAACAGCCCTTTAAAAAAAAAAAAAAAGAAAGATAGGCATAATTGAATGAAATAACTAAATAATTCAGTTAAGTTTAATTCCCCATCACATGTTAGAAGGGAGGAGGGGGGAGAGGGTGGAAGTTATTTATAAATACAGTATTGCTGAGTGGAACTTAACTAAGGAATATTCTCAATGCTTGAGGCATATGCATATATTATATGGGTCCATGAATAATTAATGGACATTAGAATAAAGTATGGAACACACAGACACTTTAGACATTTGTCCTTCAGGGTCATTTTACACAGTAGCTGGTAGCCATTAGGCCCAACAGAGGGGACAACAGGACAGTCAGCACACACTGTGGGAAAAGATACAGACGATAGATTTACTCCACTACCATGCGTAAGTACGGCCAGATTAATTAAAGCAATAATTTTTAAGGTCATCCAGCCATAAATTTCTTATGGTATGCATAGTTTGATACCATCATTAATCTATTGATACCCACCACTACAGTCAAGAGTTCAGCCTTCTCAACGTCATTCTTACCACATCTCTCTGCCACTTCTCTTGCCCTTTCCCCCCAGAGTCCTCCATTCCTCAGTATCAGCACTTTTTCTCCTTCTTCTACAAGGTTTACAAAGGAAGCCTCCATTCCCGCGTGTCCAGTTCCACTAACGGCTATGGTGAGAGAATTGAAAGTCTGAAACAAATATTGGAGCCCTGCTATGATGTCATCCATAACCTCCAAAAACTCGGGATGGAGGTGGCCCAACATCGGCGACGACATAGCCCGCAGGATTCTAGGATGAGGATTAGAGGGTCCAGGACCCAACAATAGTTTGTTGGGTAATTGTAGCGGCTTAAGGAGCCTCTCACTTGGGGGCTGCACAAACTCCATGTTCACCGGCCACTGAAGCAACTGCCGTATCCTGGAAACAGAGACACTGCTACGTACGCAATGGGTAAAGGTCGTATGTGACGCGGGGCGCGAATAGATAATAGGAAAGGGTAGGCTAATCTACAATTTTACAGGGTTCAAAAATTCAGATTTCTTTCGATTTCTTCTTATTTGTGCAAGCTGCTATGGCGTCTAGTGTGGGTCCTAGGGCCAGGGGTACAGACGGTTCTGATTACCTGCACCGTGAGAGAGTGGCCAGTCATTATACTGTGAGTGCTGAGGTCAAGCCGAAGCTCAAGAAAGTTCTCCTCCTTCAAATTCTTTGCGCAACTGTGTGTTTGGTCATAAGCCTGATGGACCAGACCAACTTAGTCTTATTGATAGTTTTCACTGGTTATGCCGTTGGTATTCCACTTTGTCACCTGTCCTTCAAGAAAAATAATGCAACATTTATGAACATATACGGAGTATGCTGTTCAGTCCTTGGTGTCTTCCCAATGGTGTACCTGCTTTATATATCAATGTGGACTGGAGCAGTCACCCAGCATAGATATCTGAAACTATTTGCGGCTGTGGCAGTGGTGTTGTGTAACACTACTGGAATGTTCTATGCCAAGAAGCTGATGGAAGCTTGGACAGTAGCAGGAACTAGCAAAAAGTCTTAATTGTGTTGTTGTGTATTGTTTTGAGATTTCATGGCTGTTTTGTAATACCTGCATGCATAAAACTTTGCCACTATGTAAGTTAGTGTGTGAGTGGTAGAACATGGTAAATATTGCACTGTATCTTCAATCAGCCTACTGTATGTTTAGTTGAGTGATCAATTTTCAAAGCTATTAGATTTTGCAAACTGATTTTGGAGACCATTGCAGGTACTTATAGTAGAAATATTTTACCTTTATTACATTCCAGTGAACACATAAAGATTCTAAGGTAATAAATTAATAGTGACTCAGGAATCAAGTGGAAACAAACATACTAAGTTGCATCAAATTTCGGGGTATTTTGCAACAAGTGATACCGAAAGTGGTCAGGCGTATAAATAAATTTCCTTGCTTGCTTGTTGGCGGGCGGATCGACAACGGATCTACCGCATCCGTTTGCTAATTAACCCGAAAAAGACGGGACGAATCGAACCGATTCCGCGTGGTACTTTACCCGTTGACCAGTGAACAGGTGACGACGAGCGAAATGGCCGGTGCATCTGGAACTGGCTCTGTAGATAGTCTTTTAAAAGAACATTATCCTAGTCTAGGGGAAGAAATATTTCAATATGTTTGTGGTAAGAACTGTTGTCGTCCGGTTAAGTGTTTTAGTTTAGCTAGTAGTTCATCCTGTAACATTGTTTGGGTTTAGCTCTGTACAATTTTAACGGCCAAACTATTTTTAAGACTAAATTTTAAGCGTTGAGACCCTTTCATGCAAATAATTGCTCCCTCTGCTAGTTGTGTAGAAGCTTTCAGGAAGTGAAAGGTCACTATCATGATATGAAGTTAATTTAAACACTGTTGGGGATTTCCATCTTTCCTTGGTAACTTCAAAGAATAAGGCTATACATTTAGAGGATTGGCATAGCCAGCTTAAGTAAGCATTTACTATAATGGAGTTGTTAAAATTTCACCTTTCACTTCAAATAGCATTTTAATTTGGCTGGTCTTGATTACTTAACCTTTTGGGTGAAGCTTAAAACCAAGTTGGCTGAGGTATAATAGTTCCTCTTTGCCCCAACCCCCTTCAATATTTAATTTCTTCTTACTTGAATGTAATAGTTCCTCCTACAATATTATTGTATTGACCTTATGGTTCAGATGTTAGGTTGACTTGGACTACTGTAGCTACTGGGCTATAAGTTCTGAACGAAATTCGCATATTATTTAGTTTTTTTTGTTTTTTTATGTTGGAATTCTTATGGTAATTGTTTATCATCTTAACGATTACAACAACTTTACAATAACTTTACAATAAGTTTCAGGTACACTTCATAATGGGAGAAGGGGGGGGCATTGGTCTCTTTATAAAGTCATACTAGCAGACATGAAACTTACAAGTTTGTAAAAACTTTCATGAGTTTTAATTGTAGCTTATATTACCTCTTTTGCAAGTTACTATTAGCCGACTTGATTGCACTGCAAGTTAGAAAAATCATCTGTGTTTGAAGCATAAAGGGGAATAACTGGGACTTCTACCTCCCCCTAAACAGAGTTGTCCCCCCCCCCCCCCCCTTTTTTTTTTTACCTACAAAGATTCCTCAATATTGCATAAAGTATAATTTGATGTACTTGAAAGGAATGATTGACAAAAAATGTTTAATGCAGTTACGACTGAGTTCTCCAGTTTTACTGTCCAATAACATCCTAAGGGTAGTGGGTGCAGGCGTTTGGATATTGCTCACAATCTTCACTTTAAAAAAACTAAATAGGCTAATTTTTCACCCATAGCGGACATTTCTGTATTAAACCCTGATGGTGGTATGGCTCACACACACACGCACAACACACCACACGCACACCACACCACACACACAGTTGGAATAGCTGTGTCGATCCATTTCCATTATTCTATTGGCTTAATTTTTGCTTTCAGGAGTTTTGGAGTCTCCGGATGACTTTTCTGTTGCTGAGGATGTGTATGAAGCAGTTGGAGACGTGTTGCTTGACTCGGCAACGACATCCAGTGAAGAAGACATCAGACACTTCTGTGGCTTGCTCCACTCTGCCCTGCGTGGCAGTGACGAGCTGGAAGGCGACGGTCAGATGGATGAGAACAAACTACTTGAGGCTCCAGTCATGCTCTCTTCCAAGCTTAAAATACGTGAGGAGTAATTAATTACTTGTCAGAATATGCTGTTAGTCAAAATTTAACTATTTTTAATGCTATGATGAACAATGGAATAAGGAAATCATAATATATCAGTAAATATTTTGACTTTATGGAACACTATTTTCCTTTAGTTAGTTGTCCATCTTCATAATTTCTTTCTCAGCCTTCTTTTACTCATTAGATGTATTCTCTCTCTTTCACAGGCTTTTTAAACAATACAGAATTAAAAATATTTGGTTGCCACTTGGAGTCGAACCCAGGACTGCTTGTCATAGCTCAGTGGCAGAGCGCTTGTGTGTTAAGCAAGCGGTCCTGGGTTTGATCCGGTGGCGACCAAATATTTTTAATTCTGTATTGTCCATCTTACCTGAAGTCTTTCCCCTTTCTGTATGTAACCCCTTACTGAATACTTTTTTTGCCGAATTTATTCTAATCTTCCATTTCTTATATTGAATGCATTTGCGAATTTATTTGATGTTCTTCTTCAAACTTTTGACAATCCCCACCTTATATCTTCACTTTCTACATCTTCCTGAAGTTCAGCTTTTTTGTTTGTTTGTTTGTTTTTGGGCGGGAAAGGGGGGGAGGGGGGGAGGTGGGAGGGTTTGCCAAATCTGGCTATTTACCTCTCATTTAAAATCTTAATGACATCAATTTCTTGTTCCTGCAGGTGAGGATGATTCTGCTGTCAACACTATCTGGACGTCCCTTGGGAATGACTCCAGGAAGGTACAGTAAAAAGATTGAATTTTTATTCCTCTTTCTTGGCAGTGTTACTGCTGCTCTTTCTGTCTGCAGGGTACTGATCTAAAGAAGTTAGAAAAGGTAGATGCTAAACTGAAACAGAAGCAAGAGAGAAAAGCTTTGAAGGAGAAAGAACAGCAAGTTACCAAGTGAGAGTTATTACTTACAACATTGGCGGGGGAAGGATACCAATGTGTGTTGTAGTTGCAGTAAATACATGTAGCAAGTGTGTACTTTTCAGGCTGAAATAATTTGGGTTTTGGCATACATAGTAGTCGTTTGTAATTGTAACAATGGAATATGGTAAGGGGTTGCAGTGAGCTGAGGTTACTAGGATAGGAGGTCAGTGCTCAAAAGTGTACTTTCAAAGTATACTGACAAAATCAAATTTGACCTATCATTTCTTTGGACATAACGGAAATGGGGTAATGAGGCTGTGAATGATGAATAGGTTTTAGTGATGTACTTTTTGCATTATTGAATGAAAAAATTGAAATTTTTTATTTATTAAAAAAAGTATTATTGCATCAAACTTCTCTGTCTATGCTGGGGCGGTTGTTGTTGTTGTTTTACTTCTTTCTTTCTTTTTTTTTTTTTTTTTTTTTTTTTTTTGTGCTGAGCAATTTACATATTGCTTGTGTGTTTAGGAATTGTGGTAATACGAGTTACTACCTTTGCTTTGTAATGAACTCGATTGAAGACAGACAAAGTATTTAACAAAGAGACAGAATTCTTCTGTCGATTTTCAAACCTAAGCTAAGCGTCCTGGTACATCGTTGGCAGTTTTTGTGTATATTACTGTAAGATGTTAGGCAAATCACTTTTGTTGAGCCATGATTGCATTTACACAAAATCCTCTCTGAAAATGAGGTGTCAAGTAGTGCCATAAAGATACTTATTGTTTACAAGTATGAAATAATACAGGCACTCTGAGGTGAAAATGTTACTGAATGGCTCCACTGATAGTATTTAATTGCTCATTTCCTCCCCTCTTCTCTTTCGACTTGACTGCACCTCTTTCTTGCCACTCCCCCAGTGTTGTGTGTGCAGGTCCCACCACCAACCAGGCAGCCAGCAAGCTGTCGGACACTAGCACAGGACAGACTAGAGACATCAAGGTGGATAACTTTGACATTGCATTTGGAAACACGTATGTATGTGTGTGCATTTATTCTAATGCGACAATTGACTGATATGTGTGTTGTTGTTGTTGTTTTATTGGTAGTGTTTTGCTGTCAGATGCAGAGCTCAGTCTAGTTCATTCAAGAAGATATGGATTAGTGGGAAGAAATGGTAACTACAGTATTTAGTATGAAATTTATTAGTGATTCTTTTATTCCTTATGCAAGCCTATATTTTCATTAACCCTCAGCGCACATGCGTAAGAGGGTTATAGTAGTCGTCCTGTCTGTCTGTCTGTCATGCTCTGATTTTGGAGATTACTGACAACTAACCGTTGATTTAGGTATGAACTTACTCAGAACAAAGATTTAGGACCATTCATTGCGCTACTTTTTTTAATTTTGGGCTAATTCTTGAGAAAATGCAAAGCTTTCATCTCCACGTAGGTACCAGCTTTTGTAGGTAACGTCCTCTAGCGTATCGCATTGCAAATGTATACCGGTGAGTGTTCTGGCCTGTTTAGCTTCTACTTTTTATGAAGTCAGAAGGTTTCTGTATACCATTTCATTGCTCGAGCTATATTGATGCCTGATTAAAATAGCTAATAGATTGCTTGTTCTTTGGTCTGAGATTATATTGTAATAGCTAGGTAGTGTTTTGTAGCGCTGAGGGTTCACACCTTTGGTGCTTCATTTATATTATTATTAGATAGTACCCACTACACAGTGGCACTTGATGTATTAAGCTTGCAAGCTAGAAATGCACTTTAAGTTTAACCTTGTTGTCACTTTTCTTTTCCTCCTGCCTGACTTTTTGCCGATATAGGCGGGGATGTAGCTTCTTTGGGGGGGGGGCTTCCCGGCCTCCTTTCTACGGTTTCGACGCCTTACCCTTTTTTTGTTTGGTGGCGTCCTGAGAAGGGATCTTTTCCTCTTGGTTGTAGATGTTTGAGGCCTAGCCCTACGTTTGGGCTTTTCTTTTGCCCTGCCATGGCAAAACTCCGCCTATTCTACTTCCTCTATCCCCAGGCCTATGTCACACCAGAGCACCTCCTGCCATTATGCTCCAGCGGAGTATTATTATTACATGTATTATTATTGTTATTTATTTCTATATATATATATTTTTTTTTTTTACTATCTGTCTCTGTTGTAAGGAATGGTGTGTGTGGGTGGGATTATTTTGCTCTCCTAATTCAGTTTTGGATTTGCCACGTGTCGACTGAATTCTGCCTGCCCCGGGTGTAGGCTCCTCCTCCTATCTACTCGCGCGCACCCTTTCCTTCTTTCTAATTACCGCTTGCTACTAATCGCCTTGTATGCCGCCCTTCGACCTTTTTCCAGGGCCGCCGTCTCCCGTGCTGTTCCCGTTCCACAGGTTAACTTATTTTAACTCTACGTGTTAATCTACATTATTATTAAAAATTTTTTGTTTATTCTGCTTATCCTCTTCCATTTATCTTTTTTTTTTTTTAATTAGTAGCATCAGTCAGCCCTTTCTCACCTGCTTTCTGTTACTGTTATCTCTCCTTACTGCTTGCTTTCTAGTCATTACCGATATAACTCAATTTTGGCAACTTGCGCTGATGATCTTTTACCAACTTGGCTTCACTGGACGTTGTTACTGACAGAAGTTTATCATAGCCTACTCGTCTAAAAAACTAAAAATATCAGGTTATAGATTTTTGTGAAGTAAAGGTAGAAAATTTGTGCAAACAATATTGTGTTTACAGTTAAAATGACATGTTTTATGTAAGTTAGATTGTATTGTAAGTCTTCTGTGTTCAGGAATATGTGACATTGAGCTGTGGCATCTGAGAATTTCTGAACGTAGCCAATTCACTAACTGTTTTAGAGTGTAGCAATAGATACAATTTAACAAAAAAAATATATGGTTAATATATTTCATACCCACCTCCTAGGAGGTGAATAAGTAAACCCTCCAATCAAAATTTAGTTTTTGTGCGTTTTGTGTAGCCTAGAGCAAGTTGGTTGCACCCCTCCATTCAGTCGGTATGGGATTTACACTATTCTTGGGCCTTTGGCCCACGGTTGTGTAAATCCCGTACCGACCTCCATGACGTGGTGTACCCTATACATATTAAATGAAAAATTTGCTTTGTTGGCTATTTGACAATATATAAGCTGGCCTAGTTTATTTGCTACGTGTGGTAATTAAAGCACAATAATGTCGTATTTACTATTACATACTTTTTGTTCAAGAACGTGTTTTGTTACTTAAAATTGAGTTAATTTATCGGAACAATAGTGAAGAAATGTCTATGTACCTGATACTTTGAATTTGTGCTGCTAAACTAATTTTTCTGCATTCACTCTAAATGCATGCCTATTTATTTTTATTTCCTCTCAGGTGTTGGCAAGTCCACTCTGCTACGAGCCCTGGCGCATCGTGAGCTCCGCCTACCTAGTCATGTGACTATTCTGCATGTAGAGCAGGAAGTGGTAGGGGACGACACGACAGCTGTGGACAGTGTGTTGGAGAGTGATGAAGAAAGGACTCGACTGATCAAACTGGAGAAGGAACTGACTGGTGCATCCAAGCAAGGAAGGTTAGTGAGCTATGGGGAAGGGGAAGATACCCGAGTTTCCTTGAATTGTCTGCACATGGCTTATTCTTTAGGCACAGCTAAAGGTAGCGCATTTTTGATTTTTTCCAGTTCAGCAACAACTGGGCGAGTAAGCTTGAGCATTAGTGATAGCTATGCATGTATCTAGCAATAGAGTTCAGTTAGTATATTTTGTTAGCTAACTACATACTTATCGTTAAGTATAGGTTTTTAGCATGGAGAACATCAGGTGAAACTAGTCTAAATGTGGCATCAAACAGGTTAACGAAACGCTGAAGAAAGAAAGGAAGTGAAATACTTACTTAAGTTATTTACCATCAATGACGGTCTTGTCTTCTTTAATTTTAAACTTACTATAACATTTATGGTGTGGTCAACGTTGAAAAGGGACTGGACTGGGTATAGTGCACTCCTTATTACTGCCAATTTGGCACAACTTTAATGCTGCTGCAAAAGACTCTAGACTAGCAATTTGTAAGGTACTATGTGGAGAGCAGGTTTGTAGGAGCGAAGCAAATACAAAAATCCTTAACACTACTAACCTGGAGTTCACTCTTTATAGTCCCAGCACTTCAAAAACCCTGCTGCTGTATATCACCAAGTAAATTATTGACAGACAAACCACCTCCCAGCCCATGAAAGTGCAGAGATCCTACTTTTAATGGCCTAAACAGTAACATATAATTTATATTTAAAATTTAATGTTTAAAATTATAGTTGGACTGTTTGTGTTGTTTATTTCCATGATGACCATTACCACATGTGCTATGTATGATTCTATGTAGACTTATTTGACTCTGATAGTAATCAATAACTTTGGATGCCATTATATTGTTGTTGTTGTTGTTGTTGCTGTTGTTGCTGTTGTAGGTCTGATGGTGATACAACATCACCGGCACAACTTTCTCAGGTAAGGACAATGAGACGATATTATATATGTTTTATATACATAGCAGCACACCTATAGCCTTACAGTAAGCGCCCAAAAAGTTCTGGATTTGGTCCTATAGAATGGTCATAAAACAGTATGTTAAAAACAACAACAACCATAGTTACTACCGTTACGTTACGTATCGTTGTGACTAAACAACCAACACTGTTTACTAAAATGGCCAAGTTTTTCCATCAATTCACTGCTATTTTAAAGCTAGAAACTCTTCCATAGCTATGTATATCAGCTAGCTAAGGCTTTGTTTACCTGTTAACGCTACCGGGATAGTGCTAATCAACTCATATCAAATCTAATTTAAAGACTAAAGTTCCAACTAGCAAACCTCTTTTACCAGGTCAGCACTTTGTAGTGTAGGCTTCTGCTATCTACCAGTGGATCTCCGACAATGATAAATCTGAGCTTGTATGGGGCCTAACATCTACAACAAAACATCAAAAATTGGATAAATAATTTTTTATACTTTCTAAAGCAAGGCATACGGTAAACGTGAAAGATTAAAACGGTAACTTGATGGAATGGAACGGCCGGATTTAACAAGTGATGTACCCTTTTTTTTTCTTTCTTTTTTTTCTTTCTTTTTTCCTTCTTTTTTTTCCCCTGTATCATGTGACGGTTGTTCTACAGAACAGAATCCAGAACTTTTTTTGGTGACTACTTTATTTTGTAGTTGTTTTTGTTTTCTGGTGATTCTGTCAATCCTTTTACTTAACATTACATACTCAAATCGTTAAATTAAATTTATAAGCTCAATTTTTTTGGAGCAGTTATATTTTATCTTAAATTTAACCAATATTATCCACTATGTAGGTCTATCAGAGACTTGAGGAGATAGAAGCAGTCAAAGCACCAGCGAGGTACAGTTAGTAGCAGTAACCATAAGCTTCAATACTCTCGCAATCTTTCAGTATATAAACAATGTTGTCCATGTAGAGCAGCTGGCATATTGGCTGGTCTGGGATTCTCTCCTAAAATGCAGCAAAGAGCCACCAAGTAAGGACTCTTTGTTAGTGACGAATACATGTAGTCATACCATTTCTTGTACCATGGTACATTCAAACCGTCCAATCAGATTGCTCAATTCGAGGTTAATATATTTAATACGACCTCCTAGGAGGTGAATAAGTAAGCCGTCCAATCATAGTACAAGTCGGTTGCACCCCTCTGTTCGGTCACTATAGGATTTACGCTGTCGGCCCTCGGTTGTGTAAATCCCATACTGACCTCCATGTCATGGTGAAACCTATACATACACTATTAATACTCATATGCTTTTCCATGTACACTTCCATTTTTGTTTTGGTTTT